>Ga0209228_1000008_pt1 | contig 81522 bp, 71 predicted proteins | sample METZYME_3_150m_FD_187547 | JGI IMG/M metagenome (GOLD analysis project Ga0209228, IMG submission 187547) | Marine microbial communities from oxygen minimum zone in mesopelagic equatorial Pacific - METZYME_3_150m (SPAdes) (version 2) | ecosystem: Environmental > Aquatic > Marine > Oceanic...
AACTCTGGCTCATTAGTGAAGAATTGACCCACCCATTCATTTAAAACTATTTCCTATCAGTTCTCTTCAGTGGGAAGGCTGAAGGCTGCCAGTTGGCCTGGTGTCTGTAATACAATGCGCTGTCTGCCATCGTGCATGTAGGACATCATCCCGTACATTCCCAACCCAGGTGATTCCACACTGCCCATGCGTTCGCCAGTCGCTTTATTTACAGAAAACAAGTATGGCGTTTCTCCGTCATCGCCGATTGCCGTGTGCAGCAGCATAGTAGGCGTTATCATTAATGCAGAATGATTTATGTTTCCTGTTGGAGGAATATCAAGGCCTTGTAGCGCGGGATGGTTCTGGATAAACCTTGGCGTGCCACCATTTGGAATCCACCATAGATGATCACCGGTATTGAGATCAATTGCTGTAATGCGACTGTAGGGTGGTTTCTCAAGAGGCAGTCCACGTGGCCCGCGTACTCCGTTCGGAGTACCCATTCCTACCGCGAATTCTGCGATCGTGAGGCCGGTCGGGCGCTCTAGCAAGAGGTCGCGTTCTTCACCAGGCACGATGGTGCGCCAACCGCAGTTGGTGCGGGAGATCGTGTAGATAATACCAGTTTCGGGGTCAGCGGCAGGTGGCCCGGTAATATTCGTGCCACCTAATTCCCCTGGGCACCAAGCCGAGCCTATTAAGCCTTCCGGATTGTCCTTTTGCATTGGAGGATTAAATAAGCCTCCCAGTTTGTAATCCGCAACAATATCCAGAGCTTCTTGTCTCAGTTCGGGCGTGAAATCAATTAATCCGTCTACTGACAGTTCTTGTATATCGTAGGGTGCCGGTTTGGTCGGGAATGGTTGAGTTGGAGAAAGCTGTTCACCGGGCACTTCGGACTGTGGGACCGGTCTTTCCACGATGGGCCAGATTGGCTCTCCAGTCTCCCGATTAAATGAATAGAGGAACGCCTGTTTGGTTGCCTGGAATACACCTGGCACCTTTCGGCCTGCTACATTAACATCCATTAATAGCGGGGCAGTGGGCGTATCGTTATTCCAGACGTCATGGTGCACCATCTGAAAGTGCCAACGTCTTTCCCCGGTTTCCACGTCCAGTGCAATTAGACTGGCACTAAATAAGTTATCGCCAGGTTGAAAGCCACCATAAAAATCAATGGTGGCTGCATTGGTAGGCACGTACACGAGCCCCAGTTCTGGATCGGCAGAAAGTGGTGCCCAGGAAGAAACGTCACCGGTGTAGGACCAGGCATCATTTTCCCAGGTCTCATGGCCCACTTCGCCTGGACGCGGGATAACATTGAACTTCCATTTAAATTCGCCGGTACGCACATCGTAGCCAAGAATATCGCCTGGTACGTTTTCAGTACGTGTTTGGTTGTAACCTTGTTCTGCCGAGTTGCCAACGACGATTGTGTCATTAACCACGATAGGGGGTGAGGAATTTGTGATATACCCTAGTTCTAATGGAATGCCTTGGTATGGGTCATAGGTCTGACCCGAGTTCACCCATGGCCCCCAATCAGCAATGAGATCCGGTATAAGATCGACCCCCCCGCTCTGAGGAAAGCCTTCAAGTGGTATGGGAGTGCCCCAGTTCTGCAATAGGTCACCAGTCTCGGCATCAAGGGCGTATAGAAAAAAAGCTGGTGTAACCACAAACACGACCCCGCGGCCGTCTATTTCACCATATGCGATCCCTTTGCCCCAGGGTGCACGCATCGAATATTCCCAGCGAAATGTGTTGGGTTCTCGAAAACTCCATAAAGTTTCTCCCGTTGATGGGTCGATCGCGACCACATGGCGTCGCGCACCCGCTACCGTGAATAGTTTTCCGTTCGCATAAACAGGAGTAGAGCGCGGTGGTGTAGCCCCAAAACTCGCATCGTTCCATATCCACTCGATTTCCAGTTCGTCAAAATTGTCGGCGCTAATCTGATTTAGAGGCGTCGACCTGGTGTGCCCGATATCGCCTCCGATGTACCGCCATTCGCTAGAATTTTCCCGTTCGTTAACATGCTGGCCCCAAGCGGTGGCCGAAGCTAAGACTAGTAGTGGCAGGGTTAGTGGCTTCAAAATGGTGAATATACCGGATTGAATACATTTTGTGTTGGATTTACTTAGCATGGAAACTCTCCATATTAATCACGTGGTCACATTAGCGCTCAGCTTGATAAGTTCATTATTTTTCTGTCCCAGCCCAGAAGACTGTATCAGACGTCGGTGTTGATGCAAGTCGGTTAGGTATCGGTTACATGAGAATAATGAATTTGGCGCGGCGTGAAAAGTCCGATGATTCAAGCTACCATAGTTTCGAGTTAACGGCTTCCTATGTTTTAGGTTTAATGATGAGTTATGACCGAGATGTGAAACACTAACAAACAATTGAATTAACGCAGCTGACCAATGAAAAAGAATAAAAAGAACAAAATATGTAAAAGCAGGGACAATGTTATAAGCCGCCGCGATTTCCTGAATGGCTGTGCACTGAGTATAGCCGCTGGTAGCTCACTTCCTCCGTTAGAAGCGATGGCTCAGGGATTAGCAGATTCCTCAGCTCTTCCTGTTGACTACTATCCACCCAGCTTGCAGGGAATGCGTGGCAGCCACGAAGGATCATTCGAGGTCGCCCATGCTATGCGTGATGGCACAACTTGGCAGTCGGTACCCTCCGGTGAATCTGAGTATGATCTGGTAGTTGTTGGCGGCGGCATTTCTGGTCTTGCTGCTGCTTATTTCTATCGGAAACAGAACGGTCCTGATTCTCAAATTCTTATTCTCGACAATCACGATGATTTTGGCGGTCACGCCAAACGGAACGAATTCTGGCACGAAGGAAGGATGTTCTTAGTTAACGGTGGCACTTTGAATGTAGAAGCTCCTTCCCAGTTCAGCACTATAGCTGCAGGCTTGCTTTGGGAGCTCGGAATAGATCGGACTCGGTACTTTGAGAAGAACCGTAAAATGTTTTCATTTTATCGGGACATGGGTTTGAAAAGCAGTATGTTTTTCGATCGTGAGACCTTCGGCAGCGACAAGCTGGTTGTTGGCTATAACGAGCAACCTATTGAAGAATCTATCGCTCAGTCCCCTTTGGGGGATGATGTAAAACGGGATGCTATCCATCTTTACCGTACGAAGGAAAATTATTTTCAAGGGCTGAGTGCCGAGGAAATCCGAAGCCAGCTAGGTCGCATGAGCTACCAGGATTACGTTACTAAGGTTGTCGGATGTCATCCAGACGTCATAAAACTGTTTCGCGCTTCCTTCCATGGCAGTTTAGTTGTGGCTCCCGACGCCATACCCGCCATCTATTTTCGCGATAATGGATTTCCTGGATTCGATGGGCTGACATTAAATGATCTGCCTCGTAATCTGTTGGCAAATGAATCTGGTGGGCAGCATGGTCGTGAAAATTCTACCCGCGCTAGCGAAGGTGACCCTGACATGTATTTCCCTGATGGTAATGCCACCATCGCCCGGTTGCTGGTACGGTCATTGATCCCGGGAACTGTTACTGGCAGTTCAATGGAGGACGTGGTTACCGCTGCTGTGGATTACAGTATGCTGGATCGCTCACCCAACGATATCCGGCTGCGATTAAATAGTACGGTTGTGAATGTAAACCAAGACGAAGATGAGAGGGTTACGACCACTTTTTTTAACGACAACCGAGCTTACACAGTCAGAAGCAAGGCTGTGGTGATGGCTTGTTGGAACACTGTAATTCCGTACTTATGTCCACAATTCCCAGCCAAACAAAAAGAAGGATTGTCCTACGGGGTAAAGTCGCCATTGGTGTACACGGGGGTATTACTATCAAATTGGCAGTCATTTGTTGAAACGGGCATCTCGGGAGTGACGGCCCCGGGAGGGTTTCATACCCGAATCGGACTCCAAGCAGCCCTAGAGATGGGCGACTACATCACGGCTCGCTCTGCTGATGATCCAATTGTGGTAAGGATGTCAGCTTACTTTGATGTGCCCTGGAGTGGTCTATCACGCAGGGAACAGCATTTGGAAGGGCGTAATCGAATGTTAGCAACACCCTTCAATACTTTTGAAAACCATATTAGAGACCAACTAACTCGTGTACTTGGCCCTGCAGGCTTTGATGATGAAAGGGATATTCTCGGTATTACAGTCAATCGATGGCCTCACGGATATAGCTATTCCTACAATCCTTTGCATGATTCAGAGGAATGGGCATACACGACGACATCAGAGAGGCCCGCTATAGTAGGTCGGCAGCGATTTGGGAAAATAGCCATAGCCAATGCTGATGCCGCTGCGAGCCCTCATACGGATGGAGCAATCAATGAGGCCTATAGGGCTGTGGTAGAGCTGCTGGAGTCTAACTAGGCAATATCATTTTAAGATAAATGGGTTTACAAAAAATAGGGCGCTTTAGCGCCCTATTAAAGTTGCATGAGTATCAGAAAGAGCCATAACGTGCCACAAAGGGTAGGACGAGAGTTCGAATCTCTCCTTTTTTTTGCGCAGTTGCTTCTATCCCCTAGTCTCGTAAACCAAAAGTATAAACTACGTTACCTGAGGCGATACTAACGTATTGCTTGCCTTCCGCTTCAAAGGTGATCGGTGCTGAGTGTACTCTGCGACCAAGTGATATATTCCATAACTCTTCACCGGTTTCCGCATTTAGTGCGAAGAAATACCCATCTGCACTGCCAGTGAAGACTAGCCCACCTGCTGTTGTTGTAATTCCTGCTGAAGATCGTGGCATGATGGGAAATTCCCACTGAATCTCTGCCGTTGCCGGATCTATAGCGCGGATGGAGCTGTGAAACGCATCCATCGGCTGGTCGTAGCGACCACCACCACCGGTAAACCGTTCGCCTTCTTCGTATTCTTCATCGCGTTTGAAGAATATCTGTTCACCATCGAATGAAGTTACGTAAAAATAACCGGTTTGTTGGCTGTAACCAGGAGAGTACCAGTTGGTGCCGCCAGTAATTGGTGGTGACACCATGACGCCTTCATAAGTCGGAAACAGGCCTGGCACTCGAATAGGTTGTCCATCCGCGTCGAGTCCTTCTGCCCAAGTCTGGGTCGCGAAAGGTTTGCCCGTTAGGAATTGACCGGTCGCACGATCTATAGTGTAAAAGAAGGCATTTCGATTTGCCCACATCATAACTTTACGTTGCTGTCCCTGGAAATCGATGTCTGCCAGGATAGGTACTTGGATAGCATCCCAATCGTGAACATCATGCGGTGTAAATTGAAAGTACCATTCAATTTCACCAGTATCTCCGTTTAATGCTAGCGCCGAATCAGAATAGAGGTTGTCGCCAAGACGTGCGTCACCATTCCAATCAGGACCGGGGTTACCGGTACCCCAGTAAACAAGGTTAAGATCAGCATCATAGGCGCCAGTAATCCAGGTAGCGGCGCCTCCGGTTTCCCAACTGTCGCCGGACCAGGTATCGTTACCAAATTCGCCAGGACCGGGAACAGTATAGGTACGCCATGCTAATTCTCCTGTAACCGCGTCATAAGCATCTATAAAGCCGCGGATACCGAACTCACCACCAGCAATACCGGTGACCACTTTATCTTTTACAATCATTGGTGCGGCAGTTTTGCTATAACCGGAGCTGTGTTCGGCTACTTCAGCATCCCAAATTAAGTTACCGGTTCGCGCGTCAATAGCCACAAGATGTGCATCCAGCGTACTCATGTACAGAGTTTCACCCAGAATAGCCACACCTCGATTATTACGCCCGCAGCAGATACGCAAGTCTTCAGGTAATTCATGATCATAGCGCCAATATTGGCGACCAGTGGCAGCATCCACGGCTACCACGTTACTCGGAGCTTCGGTTATAAACATAATGCCATCGACCACTAATGGTACAGTTTCGGCACGATCGATAACCGGAATTTGGTATGCCCACTTCATTTCGAGTTGGTCGATGTTGTCGACGGTGATATCGTCGAGCAGGCTATAACGCTGGCTGTCCAGCGTTCCGGAATACATCAACCAATTTTCCGGTTCTTGTCTGGCGTCGACTAGGCGCTCCCAGGTGATGGGCGAGAAAGCTGGCGTCATGACTGTTTCGAATTGCTGTTCTTGCGCCGTGAGCTGACCCAAGGCAGTAGTCACCATTAGGGTGCTTAACGTAAGTAGTGCACGTTTCATTCTAGTTTCCCTCCCTTCTCAAAGAGAACAGATAGGCGACAAGGTCATCTAATTCGCTCTCTGAAAGTGATTGATCATAGCTGGGCATAGTTGATTGCTCGATTCGTTCATAAGATTGAATCTGGTTCTTGCGAAACGACCAGAGATCAGCGTCGTTATCCATGATGCGGAGTGAGAAACTATCCTCGCCCATTCGAAATCCATTACGCGTGATGCCGTCCGGACCTGTAACGCTGATAGTCCACCAACGGGGGGCTACATTGTCATGAGGATTGGTCATCGAACTCATGAGTTCATCAGGCGTCGCACTTTCGCCAATGCGAGATAGGTCTGGACCTAGGCGTCCGCCTTGCCCGTTGACCATATGACAATCGGTACATTCGCCTTTACCACGGAACAGTGTGTCACCGGAATTGGCACTTCCAGCTAGCTCAACGGAAGAAGGGTCGTAACGTAGCGACTCGATATAGGTTACTAGTTGCCAAACCTGCGCATCCGGAAGATCACTATCGACTGGCAACATGGCCGTGTTCGGTACGCCTTCACGTATGATATTGAAGATGCCAACATTGCTGCTGGCGCGGCCCAAGCGACCGGTCAGATCAGGAGCGCCGGTTTCATCATTGCCTTTGGCATCGAAACCATGACAACGGGAACACTGTCGCTCGAAATACCGCTCGCCCTGATTGATGTCGTAGGGGGTGTTAAAAAGATTACCCGCGTCTTCAGCGTTTGCCAGTAAGCTAGCAAGAGAAAGACTTAACACACCTCCGATGAGGAGTGCTTTCCAATAGTGTATAAAGTTAAAGCCCATGCTCACTCCTTTCAGGTTCTTCGGTGAGGCCGACTAGTGTATCACCGCCAAATGCAGTTGTGTGTATGATTTTTAATCAATTTAACGTTGTAACTGCCTCGCTAGATTGTTAAACCGAAATCTGAAAGCAGTCGCCTAAATAATTATTTTTTGTCTGCATTTGGTTTGTATAAACAACAGCTAACTTTCCGCAGAGCAGTGCACGCTATAGTGATCATAGCAATTTCTAGGGATTCGATGATGTGTGAAATTTATGTACTCTTAGACTATATGTCCGACCCACCGGCCTGCTAGCATTACGCCGGCCCAAAGTACCAGTGAGAGGCTACCGGTGATCTTAAGTTGAGTGGGAGTCGCTACCATATCGTTCCATTTTTCGACGTGTCGATAAATACGGTAATGAAAATAAGTCATGTTAAGACCGGCAAGTATTAGAAGAAAGACTTTCCATTGAAACGCAGGATTTACCACATGGGAGGCTGCGCGGGTGATAAACATACCGAAGCCAGTAATACTCGCGACAATGAAGGCACTCCAGGCCCAGGGAACGAGTTCTCGGTTTAGGGTGGTGATAGAATAGCGTGTAGCAGCTATGCCAAGAAGGCGGAGGTCCACCCACAGGATTGAACCAACCACCAACGTAGCAGCGATAACGTGGATGGATTCCAGAAAGGGGAACAGCCAAGTGCCGCCGATCTCCCAACTGATTGGCCAATTCTCGACGTCTATCCATTTTGGTGAAGTGAGAAAGTTATTAAGCATCTTAGTGTTATGCAGGAAAATAAATATATTCGGAATAAGCGATCCAGCGGCCCGCCATTGCCACCATAATCCATAAACCCAACGACACCAGAGCGATGCATCTGGCTGTCCATACTCGGGGTTTATTTATTTCCCAGTAATTCGCCTGATTTCTGCTCATGATGTGAAAGAATAGGGCAAGTAGTATAGCTGGAATAAGGAAGCTAACCTTCCAGCCGAAGACCGGATTATTGAAGTAACGATTAGGTCGGGCAAACAAAAAGAAAGCTCCGGAGACGAAGTTACTTGCTAACGCCCACCATAGCCACGGCATTACCCGGTTAGTCATTTCACCGATCTTTTGACTTGGTACCGCCAAGCCTAGAACACGCAGATCTAGCAGAACTATCGAACCCATGACTACTGATATCCCGAGGATATGGACTGTCTGAATAATCGGTGGAAAGCCCGGGACATTTCGAAGCGCCCAGAGAGCGCCTTGCTGAAGGAATGAGTCAGACAGCAGGCCAGCAATATTGCTCATAATTTCAGGCATCTCTTAACAGTATTTGGTTCTAGCCAATTCCGGTGGAGAATACCATGTATACGCTGTGTGTTGGCAACTCGATAACTTTGAGGAATTAACTACTCACAAGTGCAGTTGCAAGTAAGCTATTACCCCGGACCTTAAGTCCTGCAAAGCTGTGGATTGCTAAAAAAGATAGTCATTAAAGGTTTTTGTCCGTCACTGCTCCTTCTGATGCTGACGTTACGGTTGCCGCGTATTTTGCTAGTACGCCTCGTGTGTAGCGCGGTTCCGGTTGACGCCAAGCGTCCAGTCGCTGGGCGATGTCCTCATCACTGAGATCGAGTGTGACCGTGTTGCTTTCGGCATCAATTGAAATGCCATCACCTGTCTTGACGATCGCGATAGGGCCGCCCTCGAATGCTTCTGGGGTCACATGGCCGACGACAAAACCGTGGGAGCCACCTGAAAAGCGGCCATCTGTAATTAATGCTACATCCTCTCCGAGACCCTTACCCATGATTGCTGAAGTTGGAGATAGCATTTCTCGCATGCCCGGTGCTCCCTTCGGGCCTTCGTAACGGATAATGATTACATCGTTTTTTACTACTGTGCCATCTAGAATACCCTTGAGACATTCCTCTTCTGATTCGAATACCCTAGCCTTGCCGGAAAATGACAGGCCTTCCTTACCGGTAATCTTAGCTACAGCACCAGTCGGTGCAAGATTACCTCGCAAGATAACGAGATGACTGTCTTTCTTTATGGGGTTATCTATTGGTCGAATGATGTCTTGGTCTTCAGGATAAGGCTGCACGCCGGCTAGATTTTCTTCCAGCGTGCTACCAGTGACAGTTAAACAGGTGCCGTTGAGCATGCCATTATCGAGCATAAGTTTCATCAGAGGCTGGATACCACCAATCTTGATCAATTCCGACATTAGGTATTGGCCACTTGGTTTTAAATCCGCAATCATTGGTACCTGCTTGCCGATACGGGTAAAGTCGTCTAGTTCTAGCTCCACGTTTATTGAGTGCGCCATGGCTAATAGATGAAGAACGGCATTGGTTGAGCCTCCAAGGGCAATCGTGACTTTGATGGCATTTTCAAATGCGGACCGGGTCATGATGTCGGAGGGTTTAATATCGTGCTCAAGTAGGCGCATTATTGCCTCGCCTGCGCTCAAACAGTCGTTTGTCTTTTCTTGAGAAATGGCGTCCTGCGCTGAACTATTTGGTAGGCTCATACCTAAAGCCTCTATAGCAGAAGCCATGGTGTTTGCGGTGTACATACCTCCGCACGAGCCTGGGCCAGGAATAGCCGTTTCTTCAATTTGTTTAAGCTCAATATCTGAAACAGTGCCGGCAGCGTGAGCACCAACAGCCTCGAACACGGAAATAATATTAGTGTGATTGGGGCCAGGTTGGATCGTTCCACCATAAATAAAGATAGAAGGCCGGTTCAGGCGAGCCATACCCATCAGTAGCCCCGGCATATTCTTGTCGCAGCCACCTATGGCGATGATGGCGTCATGACCCATGCAGCCAGAAACCGTTTCAACGCTGTCAGCAATTACTTCACGAGAAACTAGGGAATACTTCATCCCTTCAGTGCCCATGGATATGCCATCAGAAATGGTAATGGCGTTATAAATAATCCCATTGCCACCAGCTTCATGTGTGCCTCTGCTTACTTCTTCAGCAAGTCTATTGATGTGCATATTGCAGGGTGTAACCATAGACCAAGTTGAGGCGATACCGATCTGCGGTTTGGCAAAATCTTCATTCTTAAACCCTACAGCCCTTAACATGGATCTGCTAGGGGCTTGGCTATTTCCATCAACTACAATCTTAGAATACTTACGTAAATCTTTATTATTCATAGATATTTAAGTCTAAAGTTAAGAAAATGGGTTAACTCAGTTGTGCTTGATTGCCGTCAGCAGACCAAGCGCTTTATGAGCGGTACTTGGACGAGGGCGCTACTATACACTAGCCAGAGAATGATGGCAGCACGCCTCTTAGCAAGTTAAAAGCCATTTTTAATCGAATGTGTTTAAATCATGACCTCCGGAAACGGAAAGGTTTTTCCCAGAAAAGCAGTATCATAGCTCCTACTGATACTCAGATGGCAATGTTTTGTTACTTAACTCCGATGATTACAAAAGCGTCCGTATGAATCGAGATTCTCGAGAATCTAGGCTCATTGAATTTACGTTTTCGTACCTTCCGCCGTTTGATTGGAGATCGATGTTAGCTTTCCTAAATTACCGTTCAATTCCTGGCGTGGAACACATAACGGAGAATTCATATTCGCGCACAATTAGGCATGACGGGACCGAGGGAGATTTTCGTGTCGATTTTGAGGACGGCACCAACCAAGTTCGAGCGTATATCAATTATTCTAATACCCGCCGATTGTCTTCCGTTATTGATCGTATTCGCTCGATTTTCGATCTTCATATAGATAGTTCTTTAATCGATCGGCACCTAACTCGAGATAAGTTGCTACAACCAATGGTAAAGCAATTCCCGGGATTGCGGGTGCCTGGATGCTGGGATGGATTCGAGTTGGCGGTGCGAGCGATTCTCGGTCAGCAAGTATCCGTGAAGTCGGCTTCGACCCTTGTAGCTCGTATCGCTGATCGGTATGGAAAGGCATACAAGAGCGCTATTCCAGAGCTCACGCATGTGTTTCCCAGTGCTGCTACTCTTGCTGAAGGTAATCTAAGCCAAATGGGTATTATCAATCAGCGCATGGCAGCGATTCAGTCTGTCGCACGCCTGATTGACGAAGGCCATCTGCGAATTGATAGTACGTCTAATGCTGAAACCTTTATGCAGCTAATTTGCGAGATAAAAGGAATAGGAGAATGGACCGCACATTATATTGCGATGCGAGGACTAAACAATCCTGATGCTTTTCCCTATTCCGATTTAATTCTAAGGAGGGCTGCATCGCAGGGGGATAAAAGTAATACGCTCACTGGTAGACAACTATTGGCCCGTGGTATTCCTTGGCAACCTTGGCGGTCTTATGCGGTGATCCTATTGTGGAGATATTATCAGCATACTCAGCAAATCCTTGGATCTCAAATTCGATCGTGACTATTTACTACCACTACCACAAGACTCCTATTGGTAACTTGCTATTAGCTGGAAATGGTGCCTACCTCAACCTTTTAGGATTTCCTGAGGGTGCTATGGCGAGAAGACACCAAGCCGGTTGGAAAAAAGACAGAAAGCCTTTTGAGGAAGTAGAGTTCCAATTAGATTCCTATTTTGCTAATGAGTTACAAGAGTTTGATCTGCCGTTGGATTTAGTTGGAACCGAGTTCCAGAAAATCGTATGGACGATGCTTACCGAGATCCCCTACGGCGAGACTTGGAGTTACGGTGAACTCGCAAGACAGATAGGCAGACCGAAAGCATCGCGAGCTGTTGGAGCCGCTAATGGTTTAAATCCTATCCCTGTTATTATTCCTTGCCATCGGGTAATCGGCAGTGATGGCAAGCTCTCAGGATTTGGCGGTGGTATCAAAACCAAGGAATATCTTTTAAACCTCGAAAACAATGTGATCGCTGGGATAGTAGGTACCGCATTTTGCGTGCGGGACAAAAGGAACCAGCGAGAACAGTAACCCGGAGCAAATTAGCGTAGTGACATGTTAAGTAGTCAACAACAAATCATCTCATTCGTAGCAAGACGCCTTGAGATCGATAAATCAGTATGGCTGTGTACGATCCTCAAGACTTGGGGCTCGTCACCCCGGCCAGTGGGCGCCATGATGGCCTGTACCCCCGATGGTGAATTAGTTGGTTCGCTTTCTGGAGGCTGTATTGAGGAAGACTTCCTGGATCAACTTCAGGATGGAACCCTGAAGTCTCAATACGAGATAATGGGCAAGCCTTTTACGGTACGTTACGGTGAAACTGAAGCTGAACAGGCTCGGTTGAAATTGCCCTGTGGTGGACAATTACATGTATTGCTGGAACATAACGAACCTTCGGACGCAAACAAACAGATTTTTGATTATCTCGCTTCCAGCTTAGAAAATCATACAAAGGTAAGCCGTATTGTAGACTTGGAAACAGGAGAAATCTCGGCAGCCGATCACGTTTACGACGACGCAATGGTGATTGAAGGTGGCAAGATGATTCATAGTCTTAGCCCTATGTATTGGCTGTTGTTGCTTGGCGCCGGAGATGTAGCCAAGTATGTGGCCGAAATGGCACTAGCACTCGGGTACAATGTAACTCTCTGCGATCCACGCCCGAAGTATCTGGATAACTGGCATGTAGACGGTGTTGAAACCACTTCTCGCTTACCGGATGATGTTGTGCGTGAGCGCTTCAGCAACCCTTACAGTGGCATTATTGCACTAGCGCATGACCCTAGAGTGGATGATATGGCTTTAATGGAGGCATTGAAGACCGATGCTTTTTATGTCGGTGCTATGGGCTCGGAAAGGACCTCGGAAGCGCGTCGTAAAAGACTGCCAGAACTGGGTTTGACCAAAGATGAAATCGGCATACTTCGTGCACCAATCGGGTTACAGATTCAGTCCAAGACTCCAGCTGAAATAGCGATATCCATAATGGCTCAAGTTACGATGGTAAGGAATGGAGTAGGATAGCCGGTAATCGATGGAGCAAAACGGCTTTCTCCAGATTTTGCTCGATTAATACAGCTCGCGAATAGTGCATCGTATTCAGTGGCGCGTTCTAAACTAGCGGTGGGCATAGAGCAATCATGTTATATGACAGAATTATGATCGAGATTATTTTATTCCTTAGCAAGCTGTGCAATACGTGGCCAGGGTTGAGCATGTTCTAACTGTTTGGCAAGCTGCAGCAGTTGTAAGTCCATTCCCCAAGCTCCGGTGAACATCACACCTATCGGTAGTCCAGCGTGAGTCTGATGTAGGGGTGCAGACATGCTAGGTTGACCGGTACCGTTATAAAGAGCAGTGAAGCCACTGTATTCTCGGAAGCGATTCGTGTATTCCTTTTGATCGTCGCTGTCCATGTCTAGCCATCCTATTTTTGCTGGGGTTTTGCTAAGTACTGGTGACAGCACCATGTCGTACCTTTGATGGAACGTGATCATTTGCTTCTCTGCTGCTTTAATCATGTCTAGCGCATCCATGTAATCGGCCGCATTGAGATCTCTGCCAAGACTCGCCATTATGCGGGTGGACGCCTCTAGAGGTGCTTCTTCCAATTCTAAGTTTAATTCTTCTAGGCGAGAGCTCAATGATTTGTAAACGTATGCGCTAATAACCTTAGTCATGGCGCTAACCACAGGGCGGTATTCAACCGGGTGGTTTATTTCTTCAGGATGGTGGCCGAGGGATTCACAAAGCAGTGCTGCGTTTTTTACCGCGATAAGGCAACTCTCGTCGAGGTGCTGGTCCATGGGGTGTGAGAGTTGAATGCCGATGCGCAATTTAGTTAGTGGCTGATCAAGGCCCTCAAGGAAAGAAGTTCGCTGATTCGGCCGGGCAAACAAATTTTGTGCATCAAGCGTAATTAAATCAAGAAAAGCAGCGCTATCTCGGACTGTCTGGCTTACAACGTGTCCAGCGCTAAGACCACCCCAACTCGCGGCAAGATTATTTTCGACTGCGGTTAGGCCTCGACTGGGTTTAAGACCAAACAGTCCGCAACAGGATGCTGGAATACGGATAGAGCCTCCACCATCAGTTGCATGGGCGACTGGAAATATACCTCCTGCAACGGCAGCACCAGCACCACCACTGGACCCACCGGTTGAATGGTCGGTTTTCCATGGGTTGCGTGTTATGCCATTTGCTATTGGCTCGGTGGTCAACGTAAGACCGCACTCGGGTGTATTGGTTTTTCCCAGGATGATTAATCCTGCGTCGAGATATTTTTGAACGATATTGGAACTATGAGGAGAAAGGTAATCTTTATAAAGTTGACTGCCGTAGGTGGTGGGTAGCCCCTTTACCATTGCAAGATCCTTGATAAGAAAGGGCAGACCAGCGACGCAACTCTGATTGAGTAACTCTGGGTTGTCATCGAATAATCGGGCTTGTTCTAGAGCTGAGTTATAGCGCTCAATGTTAATAGCATTAAGAGTAGGATTGAGTTTTTCAGCCTGTTCGATGGCACAGGCTGTAACTTCAGCATTGGTGAAATCACGATTGCGTATACCCTGAGCCAGTGTTATGGCATCCATGTCTATATAATCTGAAAGTGGAAGCATTAACAATGTCGACCAATATTAGAATGTGCATTTTTCATTAGTTATCTGTTCCGTTTGCATCTCACGATAAAGAGCTAAAAATATCAATCAAAACGACTCTCGATATACCAGCTTACTGTAGAGGCAGTCTGATTAACCTTATCTGCCACGCCCAATATAAGTGCAAAAAGTGCCATACGCACAAGCACGCCATTATCTGTTTGGCGAAAAATAGCGAGATTAGGATGTTGATTCAGATCATTGTCAAGCTCATTGGCATCTCTGCGGGAATCCCTAGGTAAAGGATGCATGATCACCGTGTTTGGTTGACAGTTAAGAGTGTAAATAGCTTGGTTAAGACGGAATCGGCCTCGGTAAATATCTGCTTCCAATTTACTAGAAAATCGCTCTTCCTGGATACGTGTAAGGTAAACGGTATCATTATCGTGGAGTCCTGCTTCCATATTTTCGGTTGCCACTACCTCGTGACCCGCTGCTTGCAATTCGGAGACGATCGATACAGGCATACGTAATTCTCGTGGTGATATCAAAGTGAACTTAATACTGTTATAGAGAAGCAGGAGTTGGGAGAGTGAGTGTACAGTGCGGCCATGTCTCAGGTCTCCCACCATGGCGATGTGCATCCCATCGATCCCGCGGTTTTTGGAGTGTAGTTCTTTTTTTATAGTGTATAGGTCTAAAAGGGCCTGGGAAGGATGCTCATTTGATCCATCACCGCCGTTGATGACTGGCACACGGCTGGCTTTGGCGAAATCCGCCACTGAGCCGGCTTGGGGATGGCGCATCACAATTACATCGCTGTATCCACTTATTACTCGAGCGGTATCGTACAGGGATTCACCTTTTGTTATTGAAGAAGATTTAACATCGGTGGTTTCTCGAACATGTCCACCTAGTAGGTTAAATGCGCATCCAAAGCTCATTCTAGTGCGGGTACTAGGTTCGAAGAACATGTTACCTAAGATTGCGCCATCCAGAGCCTTACTGACTTTTTTGCGATGGGCATATGGTTCCATACTGTCTGCGACTTGAAAGATCCTGTCGATGTCGGCTCTTTCAAATTGTTTAACGCTTATAATATGGGCGCCGCGGAAATCCATGTATAGTTTAATGGCGCTCCCCGTGAGTGGGAAGCTTGCTTTTTAGCCTTTTAAAAACAGAGTGATAGTACTACAAATAAGGGTTAGAGACGACCGGCAATAGCTGATTCGTAGGTAGTATTCCATTAAGGTACTATTTTTTACCATTTAGTCAGAATAATTGAAATATACTGTTGTATTGGCTTTCTGAATAGCGACAAGTCGAAATAGTTATGAATGACCCGTCTATCTTTTGGTACGATTTTGAAACCTATGGTGACGATCCGCGACGGGATCGCGCGTCCCAATTCGCTGGCATTCGTACAGATGAAGCTCTAAACATAATTGGCGAACCGATGGTACTTTATTGCAAACCATCTGATGATTTCTTACCTAGCCCCATCGCCTGTCAGATTACTGGAATAACCCCCCAACACGCTCAAACCCATGGGGTAAATGAAGCCGAATTTATCAAAAGCATTAACGATGAGCTGAGTGAACCCCAAACCTGTGTAGCAGGCTATAACAATATACGTTTCGATGACGAGCTCACCCGCCAGCTTCTGTACCGTAACTTTTTTGATCCCTATGAGAGAGAATGGAAGAATGGCAACTCCCGATGGGACATTATTGACATGGTGCGACTGTGCGCGGCCACTCGACCAGAAGGCGTGGTTTGGCCAAAGAACGAAGACGGGACTAACAGTTTTAAATTGGGGAAAGTGACGGAGGCGAACGGAATTGCGCATAAAGGGGCACACGATGCATTGGTTGATGTATTGGCTACGATAGAAGTGGCTAGACTGATTAGAAAACATCAGCCTAAACTGTTCGATTATATTTATCAGTTGCGACACAAACGGCGCGTTCAAGCAGAAATAGATCTCGATAACCACAAACCCGTGCTCCACATATCAGCCACATACCCATCTCAATTGGGGTGCCTGGCCTTGGTGATGCCCTTGTGCATTCACCCTACGAATAGCAACGGGATAATCGTTTATGACCTCAGAGAAAATCCCAGGGACTGGATGTCTCTTTCTGCGGATGAAATTCGTGCTCGTGTTTATACCCCTGCAGATCAGTTACCTGAAGGTATAAAACGGATTGCGCTAAATGTTATCTACATTAACAAGTGCCCAATTGTGACTTCGTCGGCTGTACTAGACCCAGTTCGCGCAGACCTCTATGAGGTGGACTTTGAAATTTGTCGAAAGCATTGGGACCTGATACAAAATAATCCTAATATCGGGAACAAAATCCAGACTGTATTTCAGGAAGGAAAGTTCGAGCGAGAGACTGATCCTGATTATATGATCTACAGCGAAGGGTTTTTTTCCGGTAATGATCGCAGTCTGATGCAGACCGTGCGCGCCACTAGCCCAAACGATCTGGCCAGAATAGACTTACCTTTTCGAGACAAGCGATTGCACGAGATGTTATTCCGGTATCGAGCTCGAAACTATCGCGGATCGCTTAATCAAAGCGAACTTGAAAGGTGGAATCGCTTTCGCTTGAAGAGGGTCACCAATGAATATGCTCGTCAACGTTACAAAAATGACATGCAACTAGCTATGGAATTGGAGGGAGAAAACAGCAGCCAAGTTCTCTCTGATTTACAAAATTATGTAGACTCGCTGACTGCTGATATCTAGATCGCCGGTTTGGTTGCCCTTAAACAGGCAGGCAAGGTTAACACTGCTCGTCTTGTTCGTATCTCGTTTTAATTGCATTCCCAACTTCGGTGTCTTGACTATATTTATCCTTGAGGTTTCGTTCAATGTTACCCTAGACTTATAATCTATTATTAATGGATGCTGTAGAGCGCTTCGGACATCGAAAAGTAGTGATAGTTAATCTAACAATGTGTAAGCAAACCTTTTTCTGTATCAGGCCGAAAAGTCTTCTCGTTTTTGTCGTGTTGTTGACTATTTCTCTAAAAAATTATCCAGCGGATAATGTCATATTAATTACTCTTGATGGTTTGAGATGGCAAGAGGTATTTAGGGGGTTAGATGTTCGACTCGCCTCCAACAAAGAGTATGTAGATCAAAGTGAATTGTTAATGAACCAATTTTGGCGCGAATCTGAAGCTGGGCGCGCAGAAACTTTATTACCATTTCTACATAACACTGTATTTAGTAAAGGCAGTTATGTCGGAAATCGTAGTGTTGGTTCATGCGCTGCGGTAAGCAACCCTTGGCATTTCTCTTATCCAGGTTACTCCGAAATACTAAGTGGGGTGGTGAGTGAGGCCATCGATTCCAACTCTAAAATACCCAACCCGGAAACTACTGTTCTGGAATTTCTTGATAAATTGCCTGACTATCAGGGCAAGACCGCAGCTTTTGCGTCTTGGGACGTCTTTCCCTATATATTCAATGTTGCTCGAAGTGGGTTGCATGTAAACGCGTATGGTTTGGAACCGAATCCCGCAGATGATTCTGAACGGTTTCTAAATAATTTATATCTGAATATACCGACACCTTGGCCAACGGTGCGTAACGACGCCTTTACCCATCAGTACGCAATTTATTATTTACGGCGCGAAAAGCCAAGATTTTTGTATATCGGTTATGGTGAGACGGATGATTTTGCGCACGATGGTAAGTACGATGAATACATTCTGGCAGCGCATCGCACCGATCGTTTTATACAAGAGATTTGGGATATGGTGCAGTCAACTAATGGTTACCGAGACAATACAGTATTATTTGTAACAGTCGATCATGGGCGCGGTGAAGAACCAATTGAGACTTGGATGCATCATGCTAGTGGGTTTTCTAATAGTGGTCAGTATAAAAATAGTGTGGAGGGCTCTGAAGCGGTATGGATGGCCGCCATTGGTCCGGGTATCGCAACGGCAGGACTCATCGAAACAGGTGGTAACTGCCTTACCTCAAATCGTATCGCTGCAACACTCCTTGAGGTACTTGGAGAAGACTACCAACGCATTAATTCTGCAATGGGTGCCCCATTGCAGGAATTTCTGGAATAAGAGAACTCCTCGTTCGTTGCCTATTGCAAATAGCCCGTGAAAACGCGATGAAAATTGGAAAGAAAAGCGCCTATGGCCTTGAAGGATTTGTAAAGTCGGTACAGAAATTGATGCTATGGGAATTTGTTACAATAATCAGCTAACGTGATCGAATGTATTGTGGCTCGACTAAATGCCTATAAAGTTTTGTGATAAGGCATTTTTTGGTTTTTAAGAAAAGCAAATTAAGTAAATAACTGTAAATCTAGGGAAAAAATATTGGATAAATTCGAAGATATCAGACCTTACCAGGATCACGAGATCCGGCCGGTACTGGATAAACTGATCACGAATCCTGAATTTCTCAGTAGCATCGCAACTTTTTATTTCCCACGTTTGACAGGCCTGCTTCCACGCCTTATGACGAGTGCTGCTCGTAATAAACTAAAGAAACAGCTTAAAGCTGTTCACAACGTGAGAACCATGCAGGATGTGATTGCGGAATACATGGACAAGATGATTCACGATACCACGACTAAGTTAACGCACTCCGGATTGGAAAATCTAGATGAAGACAAAGGATATTTGTTTGTTAGCAACCATCGAGACATCACAATGGACCCGGCATTCGTGAATTACGTCCTCTACCATGCAGGTTATGAAACCCTCCAGATAGCTGTCGGCGATAATCTACTGAAGAAGCCTTTCGTGACAGATTTGATGCGGTTAAATAAGAGTTTTATTGTCAAACGCTCGCTGAAAGGTCGTGAGTTACTGAGGTCTTTGAGCCTGCTGTCTGAATACATCCATTATTGTATTAAAAATAAAAGCAATGTCTGGATCGCTCAGCGCGAGGGTAGGGCGAAGGATGGTATTGACAAGACTGATCCGGCATTGCTCAAAATGCTAGCCATGGCAAATCGCAGACTTTCGCTCGGTGACAGCCTGAAGGACTTGCATATAGTGCCAGTCACAATTTCATATGAATATGATGCTTGTGATGTATTAAAGGCTGAGGAGCTATATACGTTGGAGAATACCGGTAGATTTTTGAAGACGGACCGGAGTGATATTCATTCAATCGTCACGGGCATGGTCGGGTTTAAAGGCCGAGTTGACGTTACTTTCGGAAAAGAGTTGCAGATAAACAATGATGATCCTGAAGAAATAGCAGCAGAAATAGACTATCAGATTTTGGAGAACTACAAGTTACACGACATCAATTTCTTGGCCTTGGAGAGATTAAGGCAAGATGGCTTGATCTCTCCAAATCAATTGGGTGGTCAAATTACGAAACGTAACATCTCAAATGTGTCTTATAATAAGTTTAAAAAACGCTTCGAATCTATCAATCCAAAGCTGCAAAAACATTTTCTCTTCAGTTATGCCAATCCGATATTTACCAAGCCCCAAGCCTGAATAATCAAGTCGGACCTTCTCTATCGTTCAGAGAAGTTTTTTAATGGCTCGTGCCAAACGCGGAGAAAGCTGTTTGTGTACTATGTCTTCTACCGGGCCTATACAGAAACCATGTAATTCAACTTCCATTGCGTAGCGCGCATTTTCTTTTTGGGTCGGCTTTCTTTGTCCAAAATCGTGTTTGAGTTTCTCAAGTTGAATCTGCATACGCATTGCCTGATCTTCTTTGGGGGTTTCGATATTGGCGCGAACTTCCAATTCGATGCAAAGCCTACGAACGTCTTGTTCGGCTACGCGGGCAAGTTTTAGCAGACTCTCACGTGACTCTACGTCAAGTAGTTGCTGTAGCCGCGATTTTAATGTCAGGTCATGCTCGGTGTTAACACTGGTTTTGATGTTCTCCCAGCTGCTTTTGTTCAGACTGTTTTTGATCTGGGTGAATTTTATTTGGCCTTTGCTGTTTAACAATTTCTGCTCAAAGCCTTCTATTAACTGAGCCTTTGCGAGAATGGAATCTTTTAACTGTTGGGATTTTTTGTTGGGTAGTGTTTTGTATCGGGTCTCGATTTTCTTTTTGATATTGTTAAACTGATTTATTAATTTTCCGCGCCGTTTACGAACCTCAGGGCTAAGTGAGTCAAAAAATTGTTGTGTTAAGTCCTGAAATTCACCACGAGAGACCCTGAAGGAGTCATCATCAAGTTCTAATAAAGAATTTAATGATTTCGCCACCTTGCCTAGAATTTTGTCGGCTCTTTCAAGCGTTTCTTTTACGGCCGCGATTGCTTGGGTTTGTGCGCTAAAAATCTTATCGCAGGCGGACCTGAAATTTTCCCAATATTTTTTATCGTCCTTGTATGATGTAGGGCCAATTTTCTTCCAGGATTGTTGAAGTTGTTTGGCTTTGTTCATGGCTTTCTGCTCATCTTCAACTGTGGCAAGTTTTTGTACTTGTGCGATGAGTTCCAGTTTTTTTTGAGTATTGTCACGCTGGGACATTTTTCGTAACCGGCGCAAGTGCTTTAGGACACTGTAGTAGCGTTTTTGTAGACTTTTAATCTTGGATTGCTCGACTGGGGCATACATTTCCCATTCTTTTTCAGTTGCGGTAAGCAACTTATTCAGCTGAGATATATTGACGGTTTGTTCATTAAGTTCGGCTAAATATTTTTCCAGTTGTACACAGATTTCTCGGCGTTTTCGCAGGTTAGACGCCATGAGCTGCCTGCGTTCTTTAAAATAAGCCTTGCAGGGTTCATAAGCTCGATCAGAAAACTGTTTGAATTCTTTCCACAAAGTTTCGTTTTGATTGGACAGGCCCAGAGATTTCCATTCTTTGTGCATGGCCGTAATGTGTCGCGAACGATCAGAAGCATGCATACGAGACTTGGCCAAGCGCTGCATCTGCTTAATTAATTCTTTTTTCTTTTCTGTGACTGCGAAAGTTTTCCAATCTCTCAAGTCATTAAGCTTATTCTTGAATTGATTAGCTTTGGTCCGTAACACTGCCTTACTTTTCCCGCTGGTATTACTAATGTTTCCTTGGATCTTATTCCAGGCCGGCAACGCTTCGTGGGACCGACCTTCATCCAGGGCGTCCTTTAATAATTCCAAGAGTTTAAGAGTGTTTTCCTTGAGTAGTTTCTGGTGAGTACGATTTTTTTCAAACATTTCTGAAATTTTGCTATGTATCGTTTCTGTTAGCTCGTCGAGCTCTTTAGAAGACTTATCAATCAGTTTTTGTATTTGGCTGAGCTTATTGCGGGCCGCATTCAGTTTAACGATATTTTTGAAACTGAGTCTGCTTATCTCTTTTTTCAGGTTGTGCAATTCAATTTCTGGGTTCAATTGAATAGCTAAAGGGGGTTGTTTTGCAGTACCGACATCTTTGGTCGCTATGTTACCGCCTATCTTTCCAGAATCCAGTTCGACGGATTCATCACCGCTGCATGCTTCTGTGCTTGCTTTAAGGCCGTCGAGACGCTGGCGGATCGTTTTGAAGACTGTCTTGTCTTTATCCCGTACCTGTTCATACAGCTCTATCAATAATGATTTATCGCTTATAGCTAGAGCAGCATTCTTGCGGGTATATACGCTTTTGGCTGACAAGCAAAGATCTATTAGGTCCATTCCATCCTCAAGAAGTGGTACCAGTGTTTCAGCAGTAGTTCGGGAGCGAGTAAGCAAAAGAACCTGCATTAGAGCCTTAGCAGGCAACTGCTTAGCAATAGCTAATCGTTCTGGTTCAGCTATACCTACATCAATGTTACCCGCTAGGATATCCCGATATTCGTTAACGATTGCTTTTGCAACTAGCTGCTCCAGTTCAAGTATTCGTTTCTTGCGATCCATGTGTTCCCAAGACGTGGTTTTTATATGAGCTGTAGACATAGCGGTAATAGATGCTCCTGGGTGATTTAGCCGCTCCCCAAAGAGGCTCAAGTTTAACAGAACTTCTTTCTTTCGTAAGTTGCATGGCTTTACGAGTATCGATGTTACAATTCAAGACATTCTTGTCTATACATACCGATTTACAGCAAGGTTCACAAAGAATGTTGGCGGAAGAAGTAAAAGAAAGAATCCAGTCCTTCTACCGCCAACTTATCGAATTCCGTGATCTCACTCCGCGATACGGGCAACGGCAAATGATAGCGGAGATTGCAAAAACACTTTTCGTACTTGCTGGCAATGAACCCACAGAACCGCCGATTTGTGTCGTTGAAGCAGGTACCGGTACCGGCAAGACGCTCGCTTACCTGGTCTCGGTAGTCCCGCTTGCTCAGACGCTTGGTTATAAGGTTATTTTATCCACCGCGACTGTAGCCCTGCAGGAGCAGGTTGTTTTCAAAGATATTCCTGAAATTTTGGAAGGTAGTGACCTAGATTTTACCTTCACACTCGCAAAGGGCAGAGGTCGTTACGTTTGCTTGTCTAAGTTAGACCTGCTGTTGCAAGGTAATGACAGCCTGCAGGCGATGATGGACTTATACGGAGAAGAGCTGGAACATCCCGTTGATGGCGATCAGTCTCTTTATGTTGAGATGCTGGATGCCCTTACTAGCGGCGACTGGCAAGGTGATCGCGATGATTGGGAAAAACCTGTTTCCGATAGTAATTGGCGGCCGCTCACTGTCGATCGGTATCAGTGTACCGGACCGAAATGCAGCAATTTTCGAAACTGCTGCTTTTATCGGGCACGGAATAAATTGGATCGTGTTGATTGCATCATTGCTAATCATGACCTCGTATTGACAGATCTGGCTATGGGGGGAGGCGCCATTCTTCCAGAACCAGACAAGTGTCTTTACATCTTCGATGAAGCGCATCAGTTACCTCTTAAAAGTAATAATCATTTTTCATCATCTACACGTATTAAGGCAAACCAGGAATGGCTGGAGAGAAGCGATAACTTGATGCAACAGTTGGTTAAGGAAGAATTTTTGCAAGAGGACCAGCGGGTGCAGCTGCTGAAGCTTACTACTGGGATTAGGGAGTCTCTGAACGAAAGCTGGGTGGTCATAGAACAGATACTGGGGTCACTGGTGAGCCTTGGTAATTATGAGAAAAAATCCCAATATATTTTTCAATTAGGACAGATACCTGATGAACTTAAAGCACTAGCTAGGGATCTGGCGAACCGGTTTACCAGTTTAAACAATGCCTTCCAGGGCATCGCAGAAAACATGCGCCAAGAACTGGATGAAATTGAAAACCCAACGCGCAGAGAATTCGTTGAACAGTGTTATCCTTTATTGGGAAGAAATATTAATAGAGCCCAAGGGAATCTGGAGTTGTGGTTAAGCTACGCAGCTGAAGACGCAGCAGGGCAGGTGCCCTTTGCACGCTGGCTCAGTACTACCGAAAATGAAACGGATAGAGACATTGGGCTTTCGTCAAGCCCTGTATTGGCGGCCGATAATCTGCAAAAGCACTTATGGCAATGCTGCGGCGGTGCAGTGTTGACTTCGGCTACCCTATCAGCCCTAGGTCAGTTCGACATGCTTAAAATGCGAGCCGGCTTGCCCGCACATACCCGCTTCTTTGCTATTCCGAGCCCGTTTGATTTTGCTAACTCTGCCACTTTTGTAGTGCCGAGAATGCATTGTGATCCTTCTGATCAGGACAAGCATACTGATACAATTGTGAAGGCTCTTCCCAATTTATTGGGACCAGAACCTGCAGCTTTAATGTTATTTTCCAGCAGGCGTCAGATGCAGGATGTCATGCAGTCTTTACCGAATGAATTACGTAATCTAATCTTGTGTCAGGATGATTTCCAGAAAATTCAATTGCTAAAATATCATCGTCAACGCATCGATAATGGAGAGGGCAGCATTATATTTGGGCTTTCCAGTTTTGCAGAGGGCATCGATTTGATGGGGAAATATTGTACCCATGTATTGATTGCTAAAATTCCCTTTGCTGTCCCAAATGATCCTATTGAGATGACCTTGTCCGCGTGGGTAGAGCAGCAGGGATTGAATGCATTTATGACTTTGGCAGTGCCCGATGCAGCTTTTCGTCTAGTGCAGGCTAGTGGCAGGTTATTACGTAGCGAAACCGATAAAGGGCAGATTACCCTATTTGATGAACGAATCATCAATCGAAGTTATGGAAAAAAAATACTAGGCTCTATGCCGCCTTATCGGCAAAAAATTTTCGAATGCGATGTATCCCGGGAAGAAAATATTTAGTGTGGGTAGTTTTTGTTGGCGCGAAGCTTGAGATGAGACACATAATACGCCGCACTGGTTTCCGCTAGAACACCTAGGTTGGTGGAGATAAGTACACTCCCAAGTATCGGGCCGAAACCCATCCCAACGATAAAGCCTATGGTTAAACAGAACGCGTAAGTACCGTGAACGCTAGTTTTCCTGGATTTTTTAGACTTAACTGACCTCCAATCAGTTCGCTTGATCCACTCGGCGTATAGAGTAGATTACAGTGCTTAACTGAGGGCTACGCAACAGATCAATCGGCTGTTCCCCAATAGCGTCTACCACTTCCATGCCTTCGATCACCTTGCCTATCACAGTGTGCTTACCTGTTAACCAGGGTGAATCACCAAGAGTAATGAAAAATGCTGCTTCGTTGCTGTCTGGCCCCTGATTGGCAAGAGCAACGATGCCGCGAGAAATTGCTCTCGTTGGGTGGTCGGTTGTGAAGCGAAAACCCTGATTTTCGTAAACTTCTTTGACTGAAAGATTCTCCAGTATCTCCAGCACCTCATACTGTTTCTTTTGTAACTCTAATTCGCTAGCTATATTCATTTTTTTATATAAAGGTTTCAGTATTAGTTCTTCGAAATTGATGCGATTACCGATATTAAGCAGTTCGTTGAATACGCCGTTAGTACTTAATGCCGTTTGGCTTCCTAGCCCCAACGTGTCAGCGTTTATCTCATCTTTCAATACCTTTTGAGGAGCGCCTAAAGGATTATGAAATGGTGGCCCTGCTTGAATCAAAAAGCCCGGCACCACGTGATGAAATTGTATACCATCAAAGTAACGTGGTCGAAAAGCTGTTTCGGAAACGGGATCAAAAATCTCGACTTCGCCATCTGCCAGTGCGATAAAATTTTCCACATTATTGGGGGCTTCGGTCGGAAACAGCTCGATAAAGATCGTGCCTTGAGTAGTGGTTAGCTGTAACAATGGATTGAGCGAATTTTCCATCGCTTGTTTCGCTGTTAGAACATCTGCATGTATGTTCGTGTAAACCAAGCCTAATAGCGCAGACGTAAAAGAGAAAACAATGGGAGCGAGTCGAGTCATAATAAGTGCCTATTGCACTAGGCGGTGGTCTTTTGGTAGATTTTTAGAAATCCAGATGGCCAGTTTGTGACGCATATTCTTTACGTCTTGATGTTGCGTAGCCAGGGGCTGAATGACCTTATCTTTTACAAGGAGCAGATAGATTGCGCGTACCTTTAAATCAATATGATCAGTGGCTTCAAATTTGCCGGCACCGCGTCCTTCGAAATATCGAGTTCCTACCCTTATCGCTTCTTTTAAAAGCTCGGTCTCATTTTTTAGTTTCTTAAGGTTCATGATTTTTCAGCATCTATTCACGATAGAAGCAGTTCACGCTTTAGTCTGTCGAACGACTCTAATGCTCATATTGAAGATTGTAGGCGTAAATCTATGAGCTGCGCAATAATTTGTCTGATGGTTTAGGAGGAACGGAATTGATATCGGCTTAGATCGTCAGGTGTGTCAACATCCCAGAGTATCGCCGGGTCATTGATTTCCAGTTTCACTGTGGCTTCGGTGTGTTGGTCAACTACAGAGCGTGCTCCTGAGTCTCCCGTCAATGTTTTCAATTCTCCGAAAAACTCTCTTCCGAATCCCACCGGGTTGCCAGGTTTATTCTTGTAGGTGGGGATAATAATTTTGTTGCTGGTGAGGTTATCGGCCAGCATTTGGTATGTGTTTTGCCTAATGAAAGGCATGTCCGCTAGGCAGATTAGACAGGCGTCCCAGTGTTCTATCTTATTAATTCCGTATGCCAAACTAGCGCCCATGCCTCGTTTGGCTTGGTCAAAAACATGGATCGGGAAACTATAACTAGTGATTTGGTCCGGCATACCTGGTCGGGTTATTACTACAACTGAATCGATTGCGGCACAAATGTGCAGCAAAGTTTGTTCAAAGACCGTGAGGCCGTTTTCAAGCTCGGCGAGCAGCTTAATACTGCCAAATCGATTGCTAAAGCCTGCGGCGAGGACTAGGGCGCCAATATTAGAGGTCATAACGAAAAAACATCTTGAGGGAAAAAAAATGTCGTTGCCAACAGAGTGGCAACGACAAAACGAGATAGGTACTACTAGTGCAGGGTCTTGCTGCTCTTGCGAACAGGTTCAGTCTCTTGTTGCTTAATTTCAACGACAAAACTCTCTCTTTGTTGGCTTTTGCTTTTTTGCTGTGACTTGTAAGATGGAAGTTCGGTTTCCTCGTTAGTCCGCGGTTGTGCTTGTGGCTCAGTTTGTTTTCCCACTTGCTGCGCTTCAGTTTGATCTTTCAGTTGATCGCTTAAGTGCTGGCGCAACCGATTAACGACATTGGTCATTACCTCAATAGTCTGGCTAAGTTGTTCGAGGGTGACTAAAGTCCTTTCTGGGTCGTTGTCTAGATGCTTCTCTTCACTCATTGCTGCTTCCTCGTATGAGCTGTCTCTCTCTGTTTCCGTTAACCGATATCTTATTAGCTCAATGCAGTAGTAACCCTAATCCCACGACAACGCGCCACCTGTTTGATACTCAATCACTCGAGTTTCAAAGAAATTTTTCTCCTTCCGTAAATCCATTATTTCCGACATCCATGGAAATGGATTCGAGACGCCCTTGAACCGTTCTGGCAATCCGATCTGTACGAGACGTCGATTAGCGATGAACTTGAGATATTCCTCCATCATAACGGCGTTCATACCAAGCACGCCGCGCGGCATGGTATCCCTTGCGTATTCGATTTCAAGCTGAGTAGCTTGCAGAATCATCTGGGTGGAGTGCTCCTTAATCTCATTATTCCACAGTTGTGGGTTTTCCAGCTTAATTTGGTTGATCATGTCGATGCCGAAATTCAGATGCATTGACTCGTCACGCAGGATGTACTGAAACTGTTCCGAAGTACCGGTCATCTTGTTGCGTCGACCCATAGAGAGAATCTGAGTAAATCCACAATAGAAGAAAATGCCTTCCAGACAACAGTAAAAAGCTATCAGGTTTTTCAGCAAATCTTGGTTTGTTTCTAGGGTACCAGTTTTGAAATTAGGATCGCTGAGGGCCTGAGTGTACTTAAGCCCCCAAGAGGCCTTCTTTGCCACTGATGGTATCTCGTGGTACATGTTGAATATCTCGCCTTCGTCCATTGCTAAAGATTCAATGCAGTACTGATAGGCATGAGTATGGATCGCTTCTTCGAAAGCCTGGCGCAGAATGTATTGCCGACATTCAGGATTGGTAACTAAACGATAAATGGCCAATACTAGATTGTTAGCAACTAGTGAGTCAGCAGTAGCAAAGAAGCCCAGGTTACGCTGAACTATCAAACGCTCGTCTTGGGTTAAGCCGTTCGGATTTTTCCATAGTGCGATATCCGCATTCATATTGATTTCTTGCGGCATCCAGTGATTAGCGCAGCCATCTAGGTATTTTTGCCATGCCCAGTCATATTTGAAAGGAACCAATTGGTTCAAATCTGCTCTGCAATTTATCATACGTTTGTCATCAACCTTTACGCGCTGCGTTGATCCTTCTAATTCTTCTAGGCCGGCTGATATATCTAGAGACTTCAGATCGCTAATTGCTTGTTGCAAAGCATCAGCATTGTTTTTCTCATCAGCCGCATCAAGCGTCGCTTGATAGTCTGCAGGCTGGGCCTTTGGGATCATCGGAATAGAAGCCAACTCACTCGGCTGTATTTCACTGATTGCCGTGGGCTGCTCTATTTTTGCTTTGCTTACAGGAGCCAGATTGTCTTCCTGATGAAATTCATCCCATGACAACATAACGCACCTCGATAATTTTACTCATTTCACTCACTATGCTTAGCTTTTGTAGTCTCTATTTCTAGTTATCTTTCTGTTTCGTGATAACTTGCGCTCTTTTCCTCAAAACAATTAATTTCAGCTAGTTTTTTGCTTTTGGTTATTGGCAAGCCTCACAATCTGGGTCATCCAATGAGCAGGCCGTTGCCACTGGGGCGGTTTCGTTCGATACCTTGTTTAGGCTATTGTCTGAAACGGTGGATTTTTCTGTTGTGGTGGCAGCAAGCGCTCGAAGATAATAAGTAGTCTTCAAGCCACGCAGCCAAGCCATGCGGTAAGTGATATCAAGTTTTTTCCCGCTGGCCTCCGCCACATAGAGATTTAGCGACTGAGCCTGGTCAATCCATTTTTGTCGTCGGCTGGCTGCGTCCACTAACCAACGTGGTTCCATTTCGAATGCTGTAGCATATAGGTGTTTGATCTCATCTGGTACGCGGTCGATCTTCTGCACACTTCCTTCGTAATACTTTAGGTCATTGACCATGACATCGTCCCACAGGTTTAGTTTCTTTAGGTCATTGACCAGGTACGGGTTCACGACTGTGAATTCGCCCGACAGGTTCGATTTCACATACAGATTCTGGTACGTGGGCTCAATTGACGCGGAAATGCCACTAATATTAGCAATTGTCGCGGTGGGCGCTATCGCTAGCACGTTGGAATTACGCATGCCTGTTTGCTTAATACGCGCACGCAAGTTGTCCCAGTCCAATCTCTGTTCCATATTAACGTCAAAGAAATCTTCACCGCGTGTTTCTCTTAATATCTTCAGAGAGTCGATCGGGAGAACACCCTGATCCCACAGTGAGCCTTCATAGGAATCATAGCGGTCGCGCTCTTCCGCTAGTTCGGCAGAAGCACTGACAGCGTAATAACTGATCATCTCCATGGAGATGTCGGCAAATTCTACGGCTTGCTCGGAGGCATAAGGTATGCGCTGTTTATACAGCGAATCCTGGAAGCCCATGATTCCCATGCCGATGGGTCTGTGCTTAAGGTTAGAGTTTTCAGCCTGCGGCACCGAGTAGTAGTTAATGTCAATGACGTTATCTAGCATCCTGATCGCCGTGGTAATAGTGTTTTTAAGTTTTTCTTGGTTGAGTCCGCTCTGCTCAACGTGATTCACTAAGTTTATTGAACCCAAGTTGCACACTGCAATTTCGTCTTGGCTGGTATTAAGGGTAATCTCAGTACACAGGTTGGAGGAATGAATTGTTCCTTTGTGTTGCTGGGGTGACCGCGCGTTGCAGGCATCTTTAAATGTGATCCAGGGATGTCCAGTTTCGAAGAGCATGGAAATCATTTTGCGCCACAGGTCCGCAGCTTTTATGGTTTTGTAGGGTGTGATTTTACCGGCAGTAGCTTGACGTTCGTATTCTTCATAGGCGTCTTCAAAAGCTTTACCATGAAGTTCATGCAGCTCTGGTACAGTATTAGGTGAAAATAGGGTCCAGTCTTGGTCTTTGAATACACGTTTCATAAATAAATCTGGTATCCAATTCGCTGTATTCATGTCGTGCGCGCGACGTCGGTCATCGCCTGTGTTCTTACGCAGCTCGAGAAATTCTTCAATATCGAGGTGCCATGTTTCAAGGTAGGAACATACGGCACCTTTGCGTTTGCCCCCTTGATTGACGGCAACGGCAGTGTCATTGACGACCTTAAGGAAAGGGACTACACCTTGAGACTTCCCATTGGTGCCCTTGATGTGGGCTCCAAGTGCTCGGACCGGAGTCCAGTCATTGCCTAGCCCGCCGGCCCATTTAGAAAGCATGGCATTATCTCGAATCGAAGAATAGATACCATGTAGGTCGTCAGGCACCGTTGTAAGAAAACAAGAAGAAAGTTGTGGCCGTAGTGTGCCTGAATTGAATAGTTGAGGTGTGGATACCATGTAATCGAAACTGGATATCAGGTTGTAGAACTCAATGGCTCTCTGTTCGCGATTGTCCTCTTTGGACGCTAGACCCATGGCAACCCGCATGAAAAACACCTGTGGCAGTTCGAAACGGATACCTTCGCTTTGGATAAAGTAACGGTCATAGAGTGTTTGCAGACCTAGGTATGTGAACTGCTGGTCACGCTCGGCTTGTAGGGCTTCGCCTAAAAGACTCAAATCGAATTCAAGTAGGAGTGGTGAAAGCAGGTCTAGTTCAACCCCTTTTTCGATATAAGGTTTTAATGTTGCGGCGTAACGGTAGTGCATTTCCGACTGGGTAGCGGCTTCGGCAATACCTAAAAAATTCAGGGCTTCCGAGCGCAGTGTATCCATCAAGAGGCGAGCGGTAACGTAAGAATAGTTCGGGTCCTTTTCGACCATGGTGCGCGCTGTCATTACCAAAGAAGTGCGCACGTCCTCCATCTTCACCCCAGGATATAGGTTTCTTAGTGTCTCGTCGTAAATAGCATCCCCGGAAACGTCTTCGAGACCTTCGCAAGCTTCAGTGATGATGGTAAGTAATCGCTCGGTATCCAACGGGCCTTGGTGCCCATCCTTAAAAGTAACGTTGATCTCGGGGTGTTTGGGTTGTTCTGCTTCTAGCTTCTGCTCGCGTAGTCGATTGTGTTCGGCACGGTAGATGACATAGCTCCTGGCTATTTTGTGCTCGCCAGTACGCATTAGCGCTAGTTCAACTTGATCTTGAATGTCTTCAATATGTATCGTGCCTCCGGATGGCATCCGGCGCCGAAAGATGTCCGTAATCTGACTGGCCAATTGCGCAACGGACTCGTGAATTCGAGATGAGGCTGCAGCATTGCCACCTTCCACAGCGAGATAGGCTTTAGTGATAGCAACGGAAATCTTGGACTCGTCATAAGCCACTACTGCCCCATTTCGCTTAATGACGCGTAATTGCCCTGGGGCTGTAGAGACGACTGAAACTGTGTCATCGTTGTTTGGATCAGCGGTTCTACTAGAGTCACCGGTCTGTTGTGCTTCAGTCTGCATTGATCACTCCGAGCGCTTACTGCTTTATTGTGTTTTTTTAAAGTTGCTACTACTGAATCCCGTTTTTCCCCAATGTGACCTGGAGTTTTGACCTACAACTTGTCGTAAGGGGGTATAGTTGTTGGTCCGTAATTTGATGACGTCAATTGAATTTTTTAAAACTTATTAACTTTTTCCTAGCCGGTAAAATGAGCCGAATCGATCACCAACTAGCCTTTAGTTTTCGTATTAGGCTGCAAAGTAGCGTTTAAGGCATATACTATATATTGTGTTTTTGCGGCTGGACTTTAATTCTTTTTTTGAATGAGATGAAAATATACAAATATCCCGATACAACTTAAAGAAATGGGTGGCAAGCCCCTTTTTTTGTCAAGTGCTTTTCTTCTTATTTGCTTTGAATACCATCCCTAAGAGCTCGATTTCCCGCTAATTTTTGGCGCTTTTACTACTTTTAAGCAACATAGAGAAGCCCTTGATTTACACTCCACTAATACAACATATAGATAAGCGATAAACCAAGAACACAACATAATGCGGTTATAGGCCGAATGCAAGTGATTTTTTTGTGTGTTTTTTGTGGATAAGCTGTGAATAGCTTGTGGCTGTTCCGTGAAAACTCAGAAAGAGCGAGTTACGCGATCCATGCTTAAATTTTAACAATGTTTGCTCAAAATTCGAGCAGTAGTTTCTGAGTAAAATAATGCGAAAAATTTAAAGAGTACTACCACAATATGTTGTGTTTTAATTCTTTGGCAATTTACCATTACCTCGGTGGGAAATTAAAGAGCCAATAACGCTTCTAAAAGGGCTTTTTGTGAATGCATGCGGTTTTCGGCTTCGTCCCACACTATGCTGTCGTTTGCGTCGATGACCTCTGCGCTTACCTCCTCCCCTCGATGTGCAGGTAGACAGTGCATAAAAAGAGCATCGCTAGCGGCCAGCGCCATTAATTCTGTGGTAATTTTATAGTTAACAAAACTTGCCCGCCGTTTCACTTGTTCCTCTTCCTTGCCCATCGAGGCCCATACGTCGGTAACTACCAAATCCACATTTTTTGCGGCTTGTTTTGGGTCATACAGCATCGAGACTCGATCGCTATACTTTGAGACCAAATCGGGGTGAGGCTCGAAGCCCTTCGGGCAGGCAATAAGCAATTCAAAGTCGAACACACTCGCGGCGTTGATGTAAGACTGGCACATATTATTTCCATCACCTATCCATGCGACCCGTTTCCCAGCCACGGATCCGCGGTGCTCGTTATAGGTTTGCATGTCGGCCAGCAGCTGGCAAGGATGGAAATCATCGGTCAATGCATTTATTACAGGGATGGTCGAATGCTCAGCGAATAGTTTGAGCTTCCTGTGCTCAAAGGTACGAATAGCGAGGCAGTCTACCATACGAGATAACACTCTTGCGGTATCTGCAATTGGTTCGCCTCGGCCCAATTGTGAGTCTCTCGAGTTGAGAAATAGTGACGCGCCATCCATTTGGGTCATTGCGGACTCAAAGGCAACGCGCGTGCGGGTAGAAGATTTTTCGAAAATCATACCCAATGTTTTTCGTGCCTGACTAGATGCTAGCTTTGGGTTGTGTTTTAAGGTGGTAGCCCTCTCGACAATTGCCAATATATCAGACTTGGGTAAATCTTGGAGGGTCAAAAAATGCTGTACGCTCATCGTTATTTATCTTTCAGCCAAAAAGAAAAAGGGTAGCTTGCGCCACCCTATTTTGTCCCCATTGTAGCCATTTCTTTCGGTTAGGGCAATTTTGGTTGTTAAGGATTTTTGGATGTTCATGGTTCTCTGGAATTGTGTTCAATCAGTTCATTAGTTAGGCTGCAATAAATAATGGGTACCATGAACGTAATTGAATTGAAGCTGTTCGCCAGCCGTGTAGCCGCAATCTGCGAAGAAATGGGGCTGGTGTTAAGGCGTGCCGCTTTTTCGCCGAATATTAAGGATCGCCTAGATTTTTCCTGCGCGCTTTTTGGTGCTGAAGGGCAGCTATTTGCCCAAGCCGATCACATGCCGGTTCATCTAGGTAGTATGGCCTTCGCGATGGGGCCTCTTGTTAAAGATCGTGAATGGCAGCCTGGAGACATGTTGGTGTTAAATGATCCCTACCTTGGGGGTACTCATTTGCCAGATGTGACTCTGATTGCCCCTGTATTTAGTACTAAAGGAGCTAACCTGCTTGGCTTTGTAGTTAACCGCGCACATCACGCTAATATAGGTTGTGATACTCCGGGCTCGATGCCGGTTTCCAGCTGTCTGGCGGAGGAAGGGATCATTATTCCTCCTACTCTCTTGTTAAGAGATGGCAAGCTGCAACCGGGTGTTGAACACTTACCAGATATAGCTGATGGTGACCTTATCGGTGATCTGGCGGCACAGGCAGGGGCCAACAGGGTCGGACTATTACGCCTACAACAATTTATCAGCAATATAGGGCTAGATATTTATAGGCAGGGCATGCAACAGCTGAATAGCTATGCCGAACGGATCGCAGTAGACACCATTGCATCGTTAAAACCTGGTCTTTACCGATTCGTGGACTATCTAGATGACGATGGATGTGGATCTAGCAATATCATTTTGAAGATCTCTCTAACCATTGCTGCCGAACGAGTAGAGGTAGATTTGTCAGAATCCGCAGACTCAGTCCGCGGTAACCTCAACTGCCCTGAATCGGTGGTGGCGGCGGCAGCATATTATTGTTTTCGCTGCCTTATGCCAGATGAAACCCCCGCCTGTGAAGGACTTTTTCGCCATATCACTATAAAGACTCGGCTAGGATCCATCGTTAACGCTCAAAGACCCGCTGCTGTGGCTGCTGGGAATGTAGAAACGTCCACTCGAATCGTTGACTTGATCTTCGGAGCCCTGGCCCAGGCCGCACCGGAGCTGATCCCAGCAGCCAGTCAAGGAACGATGAATAATATTGCGATGGGCTACATCGATCATGCTGCGGGTACTCGTTGGGACTATTATGAAACTGTGGCCGGGGGGCTAGGCGGGGGTCCGACACAAGAGGGACTGAGCAGTGTTCACAGTCATATGACGAATACCCTTAATACCCCAATTGAAAGTCTTGAGATGCATTATCCGTTGCGAGTACACCGCTATGCGGTCCGTTGGGGTAGCGGAGGTGCGGGCCACCATCCGGGTGGAAACGGGATCGTCCGCGAATATGAGTTTTTGCAAACTACGCAGCTTAGCCTCCTAAGCGAGCGCAGAATTTTTGCGCCATGGGGTTTGCAAGGAGGCAAGGATGGTGACAGGGGAGCCAACTTTCACAACGGCCAAATTTTACCTGGGAAATGTGCTGTTGAGATGGCTGTCGGTGACCGGTTGACTATACAATCCCCTGGAGGCGGGGGTTGGGGTGGTGTGCTCGAAGACGAATAAGTGCTCCCAGCAGTAAAGCCACCGTAGCCTAGCGACGAGCATATAATGACAATTTGGCATTGTCCGTTGTAAAATTGCCGCCTCACTTTTTTGAATTGATAAGTTGTTAGGTTCTAGGCTATGAGCACAGAAAGCGCCGTTGAAAATACTATTAAAGAGCAAATTGCGAACAACACTATTCTGTTGTACATGAAAGGGAATCCGGAACAACCGATGTGCGGATTTTCGGCACAAGTCACCCAGGCATTGATGGCGTGCGGGAAGCGCTTTGCCTATGTAGATATTCTTAGTAATCCGGAAATTCGTACGACCCTTCCCAAGGTCTCAAACTGGCCGACTTTTCCCCAGCTATACGTCGATGGTGAGCTAATCGGCGGGTGCGATATCATAACTGAGATGTATGAGAAAGGTGAGTTACAGTCGTTGGTGGATGGGGCCAGCACCGACATTGAGAAAGACAGCGAATAAAAAGGCGACGACACTAGGGTGCGGAGACACTTCTAAGGTGTTGGCCACCCTCCCAGTTCTCGCCATCGATTAACTATCCGGCAAAACAACTCTGCCGTCTTTTCTGCATCATAGCGTGCGGAGTGGGCTTCTCTGTCATTAAATTCTATACCGGCGGCTTCACAGGCTCTCGATAACACTGTCTGTCCGTAAGCCAGTCCGCCGAGGCTCGCTGTATCGAAGGAGGAGAAAGGGTGAAAAGGATTGCGTTTTAAATTGTGGCGTTCACTGGCTGTGTTTACAAAGCCATGGTCGAAGTGGGCGTTGTGGCCAACTAAAATCGCACGTTTGCAGTCGCTTGCTTTCACGGCTTCACGAACTAGCTTGAACATGGTTTGAAAGACTTCTTTCTCGGATTTTGCAATGCGTAGTGGATGGTAGGGATCGATGCCAGTGAATTTAAGAGCGGCCTCCTCTATGTTTGTGCCTTCAAATGGGATTACTCGATGAAAATAAGTCTGGTCTGCAGATAGAAAACCTTTTTCGTCCATCGCGAGCATTACAGCTGCTACTTCCAAGATAGCATCGGTTTTGCTGTTAAAGCCTCCGGTTTCCACGTCTACTACTACAGGCAGATAAGTTCGAAACCGGCTGGCTAGTAGTGAATAGGGCCTTTTTTGGTCGGTGATAACGCTCATGGGTTTTTAACCGCAAACATGCTTACGTGGTTTCTTCCAGCCGCCAGTTAATGGTGGTGCCGGCTCTTATCGGGACTACCGCGTCTTCTGCAAAAAGGAAATTTTTGGGCATCTGCCAAGGGTTGCGGTGAAGCTTAATAGATGCTTTGTTACGGGGTAATGCGTAAAAATCTGGGCCGTGGAAGCACGCAAACGACTCCAATTTATCTAGCGCTCCTTGGTTGTCGAACACTTCCGCGTAGAGCTCAATAGCAGCCGGTGCAGAGTAAATACCAGCGCAGCCACACTGAGCCTCCTTGTCGGATCTGAGGTGTGGGGCTGAATCGGTTCCCAGAAAAAACTTTGGATTACCACTAGTAGCTGCCTCAATAAGGGCTTGTTGATTATAGCTATTTTTTAGAATGGGCAGGCAATAAAAATGAGGCCTGACCCCTCCAGAAAGAAGGTCGTTCCTGTTAAATAGGAGATGATGGGCCGTAATGGTGGCTGCCACGTTTTCGGGTTGCTGGAGTACAAATTCGACAGCGTGACTGGTGCTAATGTGTTCCAGCACCAGCTTTAGGGTGGGATACCGATTAAGCAGAGGCGTCAGCACAGAATCGATGAACTGCTGCTCGCGGTCAAATATGTCGACGCTACCGTTAGATACTTCGCCATGGATTAGTAGCGGCATACCAATATCTGCCAAGCGTTCCAGTACCGGGTAGGTATTTTGTATATTTGTGACCCCGTTTTCCGAGTTGGTAGTTGCTCCTGCCGGATAGTACTTTATAGCTGCTACGGCCCCTGTTTTTTGAGCGAGGTCGATTTCGTCGAGAGCAAGCGAGTCCGTTAGGAAAAGTGTCATGAGTGGTTCAAAATTATTTCCTTTAGGCCGTGCTGCAAGAATGCGATCGCGGTAGTCTAACGCTGCCGCTACATTGGTCAGAGGAGGATTCAAGTTGGGCATTATAATTGCCCGGCCGAAGCATTTCGCAGTGTGAGGTACTGTTGTCTTTAAAGCGTCACCATCACGTAAATGCACATGCCAGTCATCCGGCTTGGTGAGGGTTATCGAATCAGAATTCATTAGTAACGTACTTCTAGTGAGAATGTAGGGTATTGTAGCCGATTAGGGAATTTAGCTGAAATAGAGCCTTACGCAGGGGTGTTGTGGACTTATGATGGTGCTAGAATACGCGTCTTTTTCCGGACCCACTCGCACTATTTCTGCTGGGTCTAGCTTTTTAACTGTTGTCTGATTTCATCCTGTTACTTTGGAGTGAACCATGTCAGGAATAAACAAGGTAGTCCTGGCCTATTCCGGAGGTCTAGATACGTCCGTTATCGCCAGTTGGCTGCAACAGACTTACGACTGTCAAGTAGTGACTTTTACCGCAAATATTGGTCAGGGCGAGGAAGTGGAACCAGCCCGTACCAAAGCCGAAGCCATGGGCATTAAGGAAATCTATATTGAAGATTTGCGGGAAGAATTCGTACGCGATTTTGTTAATCCGATGTTTCGCGCCAACGCTCTTTATGAAGGAGAATATCTACTTGGAACTTCTATTGCACGCCCCTTAATTGCGAAACGCTTGATTGAAATTGCTGCTGAAACTGGAGCTGACGCAATTTCTCATGGTGCTACCGGTAAAGGCAATGACCAGGTACGTTTTGAATTAGGCGCCTATGCTCTGAGTCCTTCTATAAAAATTATCGCTCCATGGCGTGAGTGGGATTTGAATTCCAGGGATAGGCTGCTCGCCTATTGTGACGAACATAGTATTCCCGTTGAAAAAAAACTCGGAAGTAAATCTCCCTACTCGATGGATGCCAACCTACTGCACATCTCTTACGAGGGCGATAGGCTTGAAGATCCCGCCGCGGAGCCGGAAGAATCAATGTGGCTTTGGACCGTTTCTCCAGAGGAGTCTCCGGATCAAGCAACTTACATTGAGCTAGAATATATAAAGGGGGATATTGTAGCCATTAACGGTAAGCTATTGACACCAGTGGAAGTGCTGACTCGACTTAACGAAGTAGCAGGAGCAAACGGTGTAGGTCGAGCAGATATTGTCGAGAACCGTTACGTAGGAATGAAGTCTCGCGGCTGTTACGAAACACCTGGTGGGATTGTTATGATAAAAGCACACCGTGCGATCGAATCTTTAACTCTTGATCGAGAACTCGCGCATCTGAAAGATGAACTAATGCCTCGCTACGCTTCTCTTGTTTACAATGGCTACTGGTGGTCTCCGGAACGTTTGGCGTTGCAAGCTCTTATTGATTATTCTCAGCAGCACGTCAACGGCAAGATTCGTATAAAGCTGTACAAAGGAAATGTTATGGTTGTTGGGCGTGAGTCCAATGATTCTCTCTTTGATGAAGCGATCGCGACTTTCGAGGACGATGCCGGAGCCTATAATCAGGCCGATGCGGCGGGTTTCATTAAATTAAATGCTTTACGTATGCGTATTGCAGCTTTGAAAGGTCGCAAGTAGTTAAATGCTAGTTAGTTGTAGTTTTCGAGTCGTATTCGCATAAGTCCTCGATGATGCATTCCCCACACCTTGGTTTGCGGGCGATGCAAATATAACGCCCGTGCAAAATTAACCAATGGTGGGCATCTAGCAGGAATTCCTTGGGAACCAACTCTAGTAGATTTTCTTCGACTTCCAGTACGTTTTTGCCAGGCGCTAAACCAGTTCGGTTGGATATCCTAAATATATGGGTATCTACCGCCATCGCTATTTGTCTGAAGGCGGTATTCAAAATCACATTTGCAGTTTTGCGACCGACACCCGGGAGAGATACTAGGGCCTCACGTGTGTCTGGCACTTTTGAATTGTATTTTTCAACCAGTATGGCACATGTCTTGACAATGTTTTCAGCCTTATTGTTAAACAAGCCAATTGTCTTGATGTAATGCTTCAGCCTTTGCTCTCCAAGTCTGAGGATGGCTTCCGGCGTGTCGGCAACTCTATATAGTTTCTCTGTTGCTTTGTTGACGCTTACATCTGTGGCTTGCGCCGACAATATGACAGCAATAAGTAGTTCGAAAGTGTTACGGTAGTTTAGCTCGGTGGTAGGATTTGGACTCGCTTTACGTAAGCGCTGAAAAATTTTTGTGCGCTTTTCTTTATTCATTTCCCAAAGTGTGCCTGCTATTGTCAGGGGGTGGACGTTTGCGCGCCTGAACTCGCGCAACTGCTGCTGCAATTTCTTTCCTCGCTTTTACGCGGGAAAATGGCTGAACGCCATTCGGCTCCTGTTGCTCGTTTTGTACTTGCGTGGTAACGCCTTGTCCCAAGCTTTTATCGGGGGCTTTATCCAGGCGGTAATTATGATATTCATAGCGCTGCCGCCTGTATTCTCCTCGATGCCGTTGATTTAACAAATCAGTGCTGGATGGTCTCCCTACCGCGTAGTATGAGACCAAAGGTATCATGTCGATACAATCTACTGGGCAAGGCTCCATACAAAGCTCACAGCCCGTGCATTCCTGTTGGACTATAGTGTGCATCAACTTAGGACCCCCAATGATTGCGTCTACTGGGCATACATCAATACACTTTGTACAACCGATACATTCTGCTTCCCTGATGATGGCGGTTTCGTAGGGCTTTACATTGCCGTGTTCAAGATTGAGCGGCCCTGGTGATTGGTTAAGAAGGTCAGCTAGCCAATTAATAGTTGCCTCACCACCTGGTGGACACTTATTGATTGCTTCACCTTGAGTAATGGCAAAAGCATAGGGACGACATCCCACATAGCCGCATTTTCCACATTGGGTTTGCGGTAATAACTGATTCACCTGTTCTGTCAGTTGGGTTTGTTTCTCATTTTTCTGCCGCAGGTAGAGCCAAGTTTTGAATACAAGCCAACTCATTGCTGTGGCAACCAGAAGCCATGATGCTAATTGTAAGTAAGGGATGTTGGCAAGGAGCAACATTTATCTCAAAGGGGTTCCGAGGCCTAGCAATTCGATTAGCAGGCATCTGGTAAATGGGTCTTGCTAATCGTTAAAAAGGCCGATGGAATGGGCTGTAGGTATTCGATATTGGTTCAATATTTGCTCCTCGCTGGCTAGTGCGGTCTCGTGATTGATTACCATCTGGTAGCCATTTTTGTTTTCAAACACCACATTCTCGTCTTGGTTGTTTCGTAATAATTGCGAGAAGTGATTAAAATCCCGAACCAGTTGGCCATTGAGATGTTCGACCGTCCAGTTTCGCCAATCGTGGTAACCTAAATTCACATCGGCGGCGAGAACCTGCAAGGCGACTACAACCTCCCTTCGCTGTGGAGAAGTCCACTCGTTTCGGGCCTGCAATAGGCTTACTGGTGCGCTTCGGCTCCAATCGTTTCCCCAGCGTTTGATAAGGTTCATATTTAATGGCACGAACAGTACCCCACCGTAGATCAAGTATTCCGGCACTTCATCAAATTGCTCACCTGCTACTAGGCTGTAACTCTCTTGAGCTCGTTGCGCGATCAATTCAATTGTATTAGTTTTGCCTTGGCGTGAGTATGTGACGGCAATGGTATCGTCAATATGATGAAGATCGATGGCGTGCTTGTAGTCGGTGAGCAAGTCTTCAGAGAGTTTGATGGTGCCATCATCGGCAATTTGATAATCATCGATTTGCAAAATGACATCGTTCTCAGAGAGAAAACCCCTAGAGGGGGAATTTTCGAACACCTTAATGACAAGTATGCCGTCCTGATCTTTTCCAAGGCCATATGCAGCTTTAGCAGCTGGGCTGTCCAAAGTCTGAGTTCTGAAGCCGAGATCGGGGAAGCCGTCGCGATTGCCGTCTTCACTATCCTTCAGCACGTGACGAACAATGCTCGGCGGTACGAAGTATCCAAGGTTTTCAGTGCGGCCCCCGTTATTAGCCTGCATGACGACTCCAACGATTTGTTTATCAACGATAACTGGCCCACCGCTATTCCCAGGATTGATGGCTGCGTCAATTTGTCCCGCCAGTAGGTAAGTGCCAGCATGGGCATACACCTGTTGTTCCACCCTTGAAAGAATTCCTTTCGTGATACTGAGTGACTTACCTCCTATGGGGTAACCGTAGACTGAAACTTCCTCCAGAGGATTGGGTAATTCACCAATAGGTAGTGCTTTTAGGTCGCTGAAAAAGCCTGGTTCGTCAATAGTGATAAGGGCTAGGTCGGCCTCGTGTGAAATAAATAAAACTCGGGCCTGGTAGCGCTGGGGGTCATTGTGTTTTTGAGCCTGCACATAACTAGCATTAGCCACGACATGCGCATTTGTAAGAATCTGGTTGCCCGCTATTACAGTACCGGAACCACTGCTCTGTCTAGGCGTCAGTAATCGCCAAGGAGTAAAGTAGTCAGGAGCTGCTTGAGTAGTATAGATTTTGATAATGGAGTCTTCGATATCATGGATGTCACTTGATTGCCCAAGTAAGGGGAAGCTCACGCTAACAAATAGTACACAGGAGCAAGCTTTTATGAGGCCTGTTAGCCATTGATTAGCAATACCCTTACTATTGTTAAAATTCATCTTAGTCACCAGTATTATAGATCTTCGCGATATGTGCAGATTTGAAGGTTTTACGCAGACTCCACCCATCAACGAAGCTTATTACTTTAGATTGGCTAGTACCAGTGCAGTCTTGCCAGAACTTTATCATTTGAAAATCTATACAACTGAACAATTTTGTATAAAGAGGCTACAAAGTACGAAGTTTTGGAAGAGGGATTCTATTAGGTAATACGCATCCCGGGCTCAGCACCGGCATGTGGCTCAACTAGCCAGATTTCCTCACCACCAGGTCCAGCGGCGAGAATCATGCCTTCGGACAGACCAAATTTCATTTTGCGAGGTTTCAAGTTGGCCACGAGTACAGTTAATTTCCCAACCAAGTCTTCAGGCTTATAGGCGGATTTTATGCCCGAAAGCACTGAGCGCGTAAGTGGATCGCCTTTCTTGTCTGTGCCTATATCCAGTTGAAGCTTTAAAAGCTTGTCGGCGCCCTCGACGTGTTCTGCTTGGATAATTTTCGCAACGCGGAGATCGATTTTGATGAAGTCATCAAAGTCGATTTCTAGTTCCTGTTCAGCGCTGTCTTTCTCCATAGTTCCCCCCTCCTGTTTCTTTTGCTCTTTTTGCTGAGTCTCGTATTCTTGCTTTGTTGCTGCAATCATCGCCTGAACGCTGCCACTTTCAACGCGGGTCATCAACGGTTTGAACTGGTTGATTCGGTGACCCAATAACAAGCCATCGCAGTCCCATTGCATAGGCTCGATGCTTAGAAATTCTTCGGCTTTAGTTGCCATAATTGGCACAACCGGTTTTAGGTAGCAAATTAGCAGGCGAAACGCGTTGATGCCGGTACTGCAAATCGCTTGTAATTCTGGTGATTGCGCATCGGTTTTTGCGATTACCCATGGTTCCTTATCATTGATGTACTGATTGGCTTTGTCCGCTAGTGACATAATGATACGGATCGCCTTCCCATATTCTCTTTGATCCAATTGCTCGGTGATTTCTACTTGTGCTGCCTGAATCGATTCAATGAGCGCTGGATTATCCAGTTGACTTGCAAGCATGCCTTTAAATCCCTTTTCTATAAATCCTGCGCAGCGACTGGCTATATTCACGACCTTACCAACCAGATCGGAATTTACCCGTTGAGCGAAGTCTTCAAGATTGAGATCTAAGTCATCAATTCCTGACGAAAGCTTAGCAGCGAGGTAATAGCGCAGATACTCTGGGTTTAAGTGATCTAGGTAAGTTCGGGCACTTATAAAGGTGCCTCGGGATTTCGACATCTTGGTACCGTCGACAGTCATAAAGCCGTGTGCAAACACTGCCGTTGGTGTCCGATAACCAGCGCTAGTTAGCATCGCTGGCCAAAAAAGCGTATGGAAGTTGATAATATCTTTACCGATGAAGTGGTAAACCTCGAAGTCCGAATCAATTTTCCAATAATCATCAAATTCGTAGTCGGTGCGGTCACAAAAGTTTTTGAAACTAGCCATGTAACCTATAGGTGCATCTAGCCATACGTAGAAATACTTGTTGGGTTCACTAGGAATTTCAAACCCGAAATAAGGTGCATCGCGGCTAATGTCCCATTCCCGTAGATCTTCATCAAGCCATTCACTGAGTTTGTTCGCGACTGACTTCTGAAGAGTGCCGCTTCGTGTCCAATGTTTGAGCATGTCTCTGAACAACGGTAAGGCAAAGAAAAGATGTTTCGACTCTTTCTCGATCGGTGTTACGCCGGAGATAGAAGAGCGCGGATTTATAAGCTCGGTCGGGCTATAGGTTGAACCACAAGCTTCGCAATTATCCCCGTATTGACCTTCTGCCAGGCATTTAGGACAGGTTCCGGTGATATAGCGATCAGCAAGAAATAATTCCTTCGTTGGGTCGTAAAGCTGCTTGATATTTCGCCTAGTAATATGACCATTTTTATCGAGTGCTTTGTAAATAGATTCAGATAATATTCTGTTTTCTTCGGTATGAGTGGAATGAAAATTGTCAAACTCGATCAGGAAATCGGCATAGTCTTGTTGATGCTCTTTGTTTACAGCATCGATTAATTCTTCAGCCGTAATATCTAATGCTTCAGCGCTCAGCATTATAGCGGTACCGTGAGCGTCGTCGGCACAAACATAAACGCAGTCGTGCCCCTTAAGCTGTTGTAATCGTACCCAGATGTCTGTCTGTATCGCTTCCATTAGATGGCCTAAATGGATGCCGCCGTTAGCGTAGGGTAGGGCACTCGTAACTAATATTTTTCGTTGTTTCAAAGGTGTTTCCTTGAAATCTCGAGAATGGACTTCGAGAGTTAAAGTTCGATCATTTCGAAATCTTCTTTGCTTACTCCGCAATCAGGACAGCTCCAGTCCTCTGGTATATCATCCCATCGGGTGCCCGGAGCAATACCTTCGTCGGGCAGGCCTAGCTCTTCGTCATAGATAAAACCACAAACCATGCATTGCCATTTTTTCACTTGGAGTACCTCTATCTTTAGATCACCTGAAAAGAGGAGACCGAATTAGTCGAGATTATAACGCGATCCTCCTAGCAGGAGTTTGGAGTTTTTCAGAAATTCCGAACTAAGTTGTAGAAAAGGAAATAGCCTGTTTTGCGAAATCAAGAGGTTGAGTTGAATTACTAGCTACCATCTGATATAGGCAGCGCATCATACTCTACGGATCTATAAAATTCAGCTCCTTTTTTGGCAAAGTTTCTCTAGTTTTCGATGCAAATAACAGATGAATCAATCGATGATTGGCTTTATCATTCGCGGTTAATTTTTAAGTTGGATTAAGCTGGTTGGAATTCTTATATGAGTATTAAATCAGATCGCTGGATAAAACATATGGCCGAACACCAGGGAATGATTGAACCCTTCGAGGACCGGCAAGTTCGCAAAATTAATGGCAAAAAGGTGATTTCGTTTGGCACCTCAAGTTACGGTTATGACGCCCGTTGTGCCAGTGAGTTCAAAATATTTACCAACGTCCATACCACGAGCGTTGTTGATCCAAAGGATTTCGATGAAACCAGTTTTGTCTCTATCGACGAACCCTTTTGTATTATCCCACCCAACTCCTTCGCGCTGGCGCGCACCATCGAATACTTTCGTATTCCCAGTAATGTGTTGACTGTTTGCCTTGGGAAATCAACCTATGCTCGTTGTGGAATTATTGTAAATGTGACGCCGTTGGAACCGGAATGGGAAGGGCATGTCACACTCGAGTTTTCCAATACCACACCCTTACCCGCTAAAGTTTATGCTAACGAAGGCGCTGCCCAGATGTTGTTTTATCAATCTGATGAACAATGTGAAATTACTTACAAGCAGCGTGACGGAAAGTATATGGGGCAGATCGGAGTTACTCCTCCAAAAGCCTGATCTATACAACAAATCGCTTAATCTTTGGCGGTAAAACGGCAAAGAGTCAAAAATTCAACGCTTTTACTGATTGTTATTTTTCTGACTTAGACACCTCATAGTTTCCACAAGCCCCTTATATTGGGGGTCTTCATCGGTTTCAGCTATTTAGTGCAAGGTTGGAACGAATATTGCAGCTTATTGTGGTCAGAGATGCGCCTTGAGTGACTTACTAAATGAATGAGGCGTTGAAAGTGCGCTCTAAAAATTAACAATAAATAGGAATTAGCAAAAATGACTTCGGCAACGAGTGCTTCTGCTTACACTAAGAGGCAAACAGGCGAGCAGGCAAAATCGCAGAATGATGTGAGCGGTGATAACCTTAACGAAGTGGTAGATCGTTACGCGTCACTAGTAAAAAGAATAGCTCATCACTTGCTACTGCGCATGCCGGCCAGCGTTCAGATCGACGATTTAATTCAATCTGGGATGATCGGCCTCTTAGAGGCAGCTAAGAAATATGACGTGTCCAAAGGCGCCAGTTTTGAGACTTATGCTGGGATACGTATTCGCGGATCCATGCTTGACGAAGTAAGGAAAGGCGATTGGGCGCCACGCTCTGTACATCGAAAATCTCGCAAGGTTGCTGAAGCAATTAAAGCTATCGAAGCTCGCACCGGAAAGGATGCCAAAGACCCGGAAATAGCCAAGGAATTGGATATTCACCTCGATGCCTATTATGCGATCTTACAAGACGCAGCAGGGAGCCGCTTGTTTAGCTTCGATGATGTCATGGAGGGGGATGATTCGGCCATTGAAACGGCTGTTGGCGATTTGCCAGGCCCTTGCGATGGTCTGCAGCGTGATACGTTTAAGGCCCATTTGGCAAATGCTATTGGTGGTTTGCCAGAGAGAGAAAAGTTGGTACTAGCGCTATACTATGACGAAGAATTGAACTTGAAAGAGATCGGTGAAGTCATCGGAGTCAGTGAATCAAGGGTAAGTCAGATACACAGCCAAGCAGCTATGCGCCTCAAGGCGCGTCTCTCGGACTGGAATTAATTATCGCGGTCAGCGGGATTCTCATAGTTAGGCTGTAGCCCTGCCATTTCGTTGTTTTGTATCAATTAGTTACTCTTCTTCAACGTGTTTTTGAGGAATTGGAAGCCAAAGCTCTTTTTTATCGATCATATCTAAATGCCTTGGAGGAGAACCAGCGAGGTTGTTTGCGTATTTACGGGCTATAATTGATCTAACAAATTTAACTTTAGAGTAGGTGTTTGATCATTTCGTGACAACATCAGTCGAAATTTTAGCAGGAGGAGATATCGGATTGGCATCGGAAAGTGTCGTGATGCTGCGCGCCCGGGATTTATTCTGCGAGCGCGATGAGCGTGTTTTGTTTGAGTCGCTCAATTTCGATGTCAGAGAAGGCCAAATTTTACAAATCAAGGGTAGCAATGGCAGCGGTAAGACTACCTTGCTCCGGATACTTTGTGGTCTTAATAGCGCATACAAAGGAGCTATTCATTGGTATCAAGAACGCATCGATGAACAGATAAAAATGTTCTACAGCTCACTGCTTTTTATTGGGCACCGCGTTGGAGTAAACAAGGCGCTGACTCCGGTGGAAAACCTACGCTGGAGCTGCGGCCTACAACAACAAGTCGCTGTTGATGATTTATACAAAGCTTTACAAGAAGTCGGGCTGCATGGCTTTGAAGAATCTCAGTGCTTCACTTTGTCTGCAGGCCAACAGCAACGAGTTTCGCTGGCTAGGTTACTGATTAGCACGGCAAAGCTTTGGGTGCTCGATGAACCGTTCACTACCTTGGATTCCAGAGGAGTAAAACAACTCGAAGAGCTACTAGGTAACCACGCTAATAGCGGTGGTGCCGTTATTGTAACTACGCATCACAACTTGCAAGTAGCAGGTGTAAAAGAACTGACTCTAGTTTGACGGTAGATTTATGGGTAATAAACGAACTACAACAATAAAAGCTTTTCAGGCAACTTTAAGGCGCGACTTATTGGTAGCTTATAAAAGAAAGAATGAGGTGGTTAATCCTTTTATGTTTTTTCTTATAGTAGCTACTTTGTTCCCGATAGGTATATCACCGGAACCGGATCGACTCAGTGAAATTGCTGCAGGTGTGCTATGGATCTCTACTTTGCTTGCCTCGTTGCTTGCCATGGATAGTCTTTATCGAGCGGACTACGAGGACGGTTCTCTGGAACAGCTACTACTTGCTCCCCATTCACTCTACTTCATGGTATTGGCGAAGAACCTTGCGCATTGGCTGATCAGTGGCTTACCTGTGGTGCTGGTATCGCCATTAATCGGCTACATGCTAAATCTGCCCGCTGAATCCTTTGGGATTTTGTTTGTAACGTTACTGTTAGGTACCCCGGTCTTGAGCTTGCTGGGTTCAATTGGTGTGGCATTAACTGTGGGATTGGGAAGCAGGGGATTAATTCTGGCAGTTATTACTTTACCGATGAGTGTGCCAGTACTTATCGCTGGAACCATGGCCGTGCAGCAAACGCTTAATGGAGCCTCGTTGGCAGGTTATCTAGCTATTATGGGCGCTATGTTACTGGCTTCAATTTCATTAGCTCCTCTGGCCTCAGCAGCTGCACTTCGCATTAGCGTAAATTGACCGAGATGTCCCTGAATATGGTATTCTTAGCTAGTTACAATTAGTTAGAATACGTTACATGGTTAACAAGGTGGGCCTGGTATATTGGAGTTCTTGATTCGAGGTCCGGTTCTCCAATATTAAGGAAGTAGAAAATTTATGTGGTTATGGTTTTCAAAACTGGGTTCGCCAAAATGGTTCTATGAGTTGTCGGGTAAATGGTTACCCTGGCTCATAGGTCCGATGGCCCTTTTGCTAATCGTAGGGATAATTTGGGCTTTGATTTTTGTACCCCCTGATTATCAACAGGGTAATACCATTCGAATCATGTATATTCACGTACCATTCGCTAGTATTTCTTTGGCTTTTTTTCCGTTAATGGCCTTGGCTGGGACGATTACGTTGGTATGGCGGATGAAACTCGCTGATATAGTAGCCAAGACAGCTGCGCCTCTAGGTGCTTGGTTCACAGCGCTCGCGCTGGCGTCGGGATCAATTTGGGGGAGCGACATTTGGGGTACTTGGTGGATTTGGGATGGTCGGCTTACTTCGATGCTACTGCAGTTTTTTCTCTTAATAGGTGTCATCTCGCTACGTTCAGCATTAGAAGATGCTGAAGCGGCAGCTAAGGCGTGCGCAGTGCTTTCCATAGTGGGTTGTATCAACGTCATCGTTATTAAGTATTCGGTCGACTGGTGGAATACTCTGCACCAGCCGTCTAGCCCCTTTAGTTTGTCCAATGAGGCGCCCAATCCACCAGAGGTATGGATACCGCTAGTTATCATGATTTTTGCAGTTTATTTGTTTTTTGCGGTAAGTCTGATTCTATCGATGCGGAATGAAATTCTCGTCAGGGAGCGGCGTTCCGAATGGGTACAGCAACTGGTTCAGGCGACCTGAACCGTAATATGGGCAATAATTGAGGCTATTTAGTAGTCAGAGCTAAGAAGTATGTTTGATTTAATACAATTTTCCAGCGTCGGCGAATTTTTGAACATGGGTGGTTATGCGTTTAATGTATGGCTCGTATATGTACTGTTTGCATTATTCTTTTCTGTTAATCTAACTTATCCGCTAATACGAAAAAGACAAATCGTTGCTGAACAAAAAAGACGCTTGATCCTTGATAAGGAAATAGTGCCCCAAAGTGAAGATAATAATGAGGTTGAGAATCTAACTTTTCGTGTTGGAGAAGGCACATGAAATCTCACCGTAAAGAAAGGCTCAGTATTATTCTCTTCATAACGACGGGTTTGAGTTTGGCAATCGGATTAACCCTTTTTGCTCTTAGTCAGAATATCGATCTGTTTTACACACCAACTCAAGTTGCACAAGGCGAGGTTGAAACCGGACAACGAATTCGTATCGGCGGCATGGTTAAAGATGGTTCTTTTCGATCAGCCAACGACAGCCTTCAAGTTCAATTTGCTACAACTGATTATATCAACGACGTGACGATTCATTATGAAGGTTTACTTCCGGATTTATTTCGGGAAGGACAGGGAATTGTAGTTGAGGGAGCCATAGATGAATTGGGTGTTTTTCAGGCGTCTCGCGTGCTTGCCAAACATGATGAGAATTACATGTCGCAGGAAGTCAAAGCTGCATTGGATGCGGCTGGCGCTTCTGCGGAGAACCATCTCTTAAGCTCGCAGCCGGAAACTTAAAATGATCCCTGAACTCGGTCAGTTTTCGCTAATACTAGCGTTCTGTTTAAGTATTATACTTGGTGCCTTCCCTATTATCGGAGCACATCGAAATAATTTGTTGTGGATGAGCTTGGCGCGCCCTCTTACGGCGGGTGTATTCGTATTTCTCGGGATTTCTATCCTAATTCTTGCCTATGCCTTTGCTGCTGATGATTTTTCGGTACAGTTTGTTGCTCAACATTCCAATTCAGCTTTACCTACACGCTATAAATTGACGGCAGTGTGGGGTGGGCACGAAGGCTCATTCTTGTTATGGACTTTTATGTTATCGGGCTGGATGCTTGCAGTTGCTATTTTTAGCAAGAGCGTGCCCATTGATTTTGTGGCACGGGTACTTGGAGTATTGGGTTTGCTGTGTGGCGCCTACATTTTGTTTATGCTTGCGACCTCTAATCCGTTCGACCGCATAGTACCGCTACCCCCGGCTGATGGCGCAGATTTGAATTCGGCATTGCAGGATTTCGGATTCATAGTTCATCCGCCGACGCTTTATATGGGCTATGTCGGCTTTTCGGTCGTATTCGCCTTTGCCATCGCCGCTCTTCTGAGCGGTAGGTTGGATGCCGCCTGGGCACGGTGGTCGAGGCCATGGGCAAATATTTCATGGGCTATACTAACTATAGGTATTGCTCTAGGCAGTTGGTGGGCTTATTACGAGCTTGGCTGGGGTGGTTGGTGGGCCTGGGACCCTGTTGAGAACCCCCCTCTTATAACATGGTTATTTGGTACAGCATTAATTCATTCTCTGGCTATGACCGAGAAGCGGGGTATGTTTAAAAATTGGACTGTACTTCTGGCGATCCTCGCTTTTTCTGGCAGTCTTCTTGGTACATTTATCACGCGTTCAGGTTTGTTGACATCTGTGCATGCCTTCGCGAGCGATCCTTCTCGTGGATTTTTTATACTTGGTATTTTAGGGCTATCAGTGGGTGGTGCATTGTTACTATTTGCTTTGCGTGCACCCCTAATGAAGAGCGAGTTTGGATTCGACTTGGTGTCGCGCGAAATTTTCTTATTGGTTAACAACGTAATATTGGTAGTAGCTTCGGCCTCGATATTTCTTGGTACATTATTTCCGATGGTTTATCAGGCAGTTACGGATGATTTGATATCGATCGGCCCACCATATTTCAATGCCATCTTTGTGCCTCTCATGATCATATTGGTTTTGTTTCTTGGAGTTGGACCGTTGAGTCGTTGGAAACGCACCTCTACGGCATACTTAATACAACAACTGAGCAAGGTGGCGATGGCCGGCCTGGTTGTTGGCGTGGTGCTTCCTTTTATCTTTCTATTAGAGTTTTCTCTGGCGGCGACATTAGCTGTCGCTCTTGGGGCTTGGATTACCTTGAGTATCGTGAAAGATATATCAAATAAGGTCTCTAATAAGATAACGATATGGCAGGGATTGGGTTCGCTGAGTCTTAGTTATTATGGCATGCAGGCAGCGCATTTCGGTATCGCCGTTATGTTCGTGGGGGTTGGTTTAACTAGCTATTTTAGTTCTGAAAAAAGTGTTTTGCTGCAACCGGGGCAGAGTACCGAGCTGGATGCCTACAGTTTTACTTTTATGCAGAGTACTCCGGTTACTGGACCAAACTATATAGGTGATGAAGCGCAAATCATGGTGCGAAGGAATGATGCTGATATTGAGATTTTGTATCCACAACGTCGTGTGTATCTTGCCAGTGGAACACCCTCAACAGAGATGGCCATCGATGCAGGATTTTTAAGGGACCTGTTTGTAACGCTTGGTGAAGAGAAAGAGTCTGGTGCATGGTCCATGACCATCTATGTGAAGCCGTTTGTGCGATGGATTTGGCTAGGTGCGATTTTAATGGCCTTTGGCGGCACATTGGCGGCTGGAGATAAACGTTATCGCCGCTTACGACAGCGTCGTATCGCTGCCGAGAACGAGCAAATCTCGGGTCGCTTCTCGTTTATAAAATTATGAACAGACTAAAATTCTTTTTACCTGTAATCATATTCATTGGCTTAGCGGCAACACTTTGGAGGGGTTTGTATCTGGACCCCAAAGAACTTCCGTCAATGCTGATAGACAAACCGATGCCTGAGTTTGCATTGACCTCAGTGCAAGGCCTACCTGTTGCCAATGCGGACTTGCCGGATCAGACTTTTCTGCTCAATGTGTGGGGCAGCTATTGTCTTCCTTGTCTAATTGAGCACCCAACTTTCATGCGCCTGTTAGAGGAGGGACAAATACCGGTGGTTGGTGTAAATTACCGCGATCAAAAAGAGCTTGCTCTCGAGTGGCTTCAAGATAATGGCGATCCTTTCTCCTTCAGTATTCTCGATGAAACCGGTCGATTTGGAATTGATCTAGGGGTTTATGGTGCTCCGGAGACGTACTTAGTAGATGCTGATGGTGTCATTCGTTACCGTCATGTCAGTGTATTGGACGAAACGGTCTGGAAAGAAGAATTCATGCCGGCGATTGCGGAATTGGAAATTGAGTCCGGTAAATGACAATCCATATAAATTCCCTACACAATCTAAACCTGACTTGCTTGATGTTGTTGCTTTTTGTGTTGTTTTTATTAACTCCAACTTCTGCATTCACCCAAATTGACACCTTTCAATTTTCTAGTGAAGAACAACAGCTGCGCTTCCGTCAATTGTCAGACGAGCTACGTTGCCCAATGTGCCAGAACACTAACTTGACTGGTTCAACTGGAGGGGTGGCAGAAGATCTTCGTCGTGAAATTCATCGCATGATAATTGAAGGTTTGACCGATGAAGAGATTGAGCAATTCATGTTTGAGCGATATGGAGATTTTATCTTCTATCGGCCAAGGCTAAGAGCAGACACGTTTCTTCTATGGTTTGGGCCACTAATTTTTCTCTTCATGGGTGGATTCGTTGCTTATGGAATTTTTAGGCGCGCAAAAGCTTTAAGTAAAATAGAAGTTGCATTTGATGAATCCCAGCAAAAAAAGCTCGAAGAGCTTTTAGCGGAAAAACTGTAGGTCTGCTGACTATTATATAAGGGTTGATGATTTGTTCTGGGTATTAACAGTCTGCTTGTTTCTACTGGCGTCAATGTTTGTTGTGATCCCTCTGTGGCTGCGGACTGCCAAGGATAGCTTTGAATCCCAGGAACTCCGAAAGTCAGCTAACATTTCTTTATTCCATGAGCGTAATGATGAATTGGAAAAGGAGCTTGCGGCGGACAATATCGATCAAGATCAATACAACAGTCTAGTACTGGAACTACAGCGAAGTCTTTTGATAGATGTTAGAACCGACGGGGTGGAGCCTCAAATCAACTCAAAGCAAGCCGAGGAAGGTCTGAGAAGGAATGGTAAGACGGAAGGGAAGTCTAGGAGTATAAAAGCGAAAAGCAGTAAGAGCGAGGGGATACGCGATACAAGTATAATTATTCCAGCGGTTATAGCTATTCTGATGCCGTTTGTGGCCTATCAACTATATGATCAATGGGGGTATATAGATGATGTGGAGTTGATGGGGCTTTTTGAAAGGACGGTGGAAAATGGAAATAACCCGGAAGAAGCCCAGGCTTTGATTGTGAGTCTGGGCCAAGTGGTACAGGAAGACGAAGAACGAACTTGGGCCTGGTACTTCTTAGCTGAAAATTTCGGTAATATCGGCATGTTCAACGAGGCGCAAATAGCATACGAACGTGCCGCAAACTTGCTGGATGATGTTCCTGAGAAAGCTTTCGTGCTTGGACGTGTTGCTGTTGCCATGTATATTAATGCCGACTTGGAACTTACTTCAGATATCTTGAAAGTAATTGAGCAAGCCAGGACCATCAACCCAAATGAAATATCCATACTACAGCTGTTAGCTTCCGATGCTTTGGAGCAAGAAGATTATGTTGAAGCGATAGGATATTGGCGTTTACTCATTCAGGCAGATCCGAATTCATCCCAATCCCAAACACTAAGAAGTTCTATTGCTGCTGTCCAACAATTATTGGCTCAAGAAGGACAGAATGTGTCAGGAGCTGTTGAAGGTCCGGTCATCAACGTTAATCTTTCCCTGGTCGAGGGGTTGGAGCTCAATGATGAATTACGAGTCTTCGTAGCGGCGCGAAATGCCGCTCAAGAAGGGTTGCCCCCACTGGCGGCAAGGGATCTTAGGGTGGTTAACTTACCAACGACTATTCGACTTGATGATCGTTTTGCAGTTGGACCTTTTAATCTGACTTCGGCCGAGACAGTTTACATCTCAGCCTTGGTATCCAATGCGGGCATTGCGGCGCCTCAATCTGGTGACTATCGAGTTACTTCCGAATCCTTTGCTCACAATGGTGAAACGATAGTTATAGACCTTGTGATTGCGGAGAGGGTCCAGTAAATTCTCGTTGTGATTTTTTAGCCGCAGCGTATGGCGGACAGATGTACTGGCCAGAATTTTTGACTATAGCAGTTGCTCATTTATTTGCGGTCGCATCGCCTGGGCCTGATTTTGCTGTTGTAACGCGTCAAAGTGTGACAGGTGGCACCCTAGCGGGATTATGGACTAGTTTCGGTGTGAGTATAGGTATACTGCTTCACGTTGGTTATTGTATTCTTGGTGTGGCATTCGTTATTTCTCAATCACCTACCTTATTTAGCACAATGAAATTTATTGCAGCGGCTTACCTTTTATACCTGGGAGTGAAGTCAATGATGCTATCTAACGGTTTTAATGAGCAAAGCATCACAGCTTCGACCAATGTTTCAATTGATCCTAGGAAAGCGTTTGTGCTCGGCTTTCTCACCAATGGTTTGAATCCAAAAGCAACCTTGTTTTTCTTTGCGCTTTTTACGGTAGTTATTGATATAAACACACCTGCTCAGATACAAGTGATTTACGGTATGTACCTTGCGTTAGCGACTTTTGCTTGGTTCGCTATGTTATCTAAGTTCTTAGGGAGGCGTACGATCCGAGATCGAATTCTACGAGCAGGTATTTGGTTTGAACGTTCGATGGGAGCTATATTGATTTTGCTAGCTTTACAGATCGCCTTTAGTGTTTGAGTATGCTGGATGGTCTATGCCACTAGATGATCAAAATTAGGAATCTGTAACAAAGGGAATAAGTGCGGTATAGTTATTGAGCTAAAACAGCTAAACATGGGTTAAAAATCGAAATATAAGTTCATGAATTCACTAATGAATCAAATTGATCAGCCAACCAACCTGGTGGACCGTTTTGGGCGCCAGATCGACTACATTCGGTTATCGGTGACTGACCGTTGTGATTTTCGTTGCGTCTATTGTATGACCGAGGATATGACTTTTCTGCCGCGTAATCAGATATTATCTCTAGAGGAGTTACATCAGGTTGCAAAAGCGTTTACTGAACTTGGTGTTAAGAAAATTCGTCTCACTGGTGGTGAGCCTATGGTCCGCAGAGATGTGATGTGCTTGGTTGAAAGGATAGGTCAACTTCCAGGTCTAGAAGAATTATTGTTGACGACCAACGGAGCTCAACTTCAAAAGTTTGCAGCGCCGCTTAAAGCAGCTGGTGTTAATCGCATAAACATTAGTATTGACAGCCTCGATACCTATCGATTCAAGCGTATCTCCCGTGTAGGTAAGCTCAAGAATGTGCTGGTCGGCATAGAAGCGGCAAGGGCAGCGGGGTTTAACCGAATTAGATTGAATTCGGTGATCATGCGCGGATATAACGAAGATGAGATATTGCCACTAGCGGACTTCGCGATCGATCGCGGAATTGACATTGCATTTATCGAGGAAATGCCATTAGGAGAAGCTTCTGATCACAAACGTGAAGAAACCACCTGCAGCAATGATTGGGTTAGGAGCGTGATTGAAGAAAAGTATGACTTACTGGATAGTGCAGAGAAGACGGCGGGCCCATCCCGTTATACAAAAGTAGTGGGGATGCAGAGCCGTATCGGATTTATCTCACCTGTTAGTCATAACTTTTGTGAAGACTGCAATCGTGTTCGCATAACCGCGGAAGGGCGATTATTGCTGTGTCTTGGTAATGAGCATTCGGTCGATTTAAGGGCCGTGTTACGTAAAGAGGGTAGTAGCCATAATGATTTGAAGATGGCAATTATCGCAGCGATGGATCTGAAGCCCGAGCGACACTACTTTTATGATCATGATCATACCCAGCCGGTGCGGCTTATGAATGTGACGGGAGGCTAATTCTCCTTGAGTACCGGAGATTCCCTGAATATCGCTGTTGTCACTGTTTCTGATACGCGTACTGAAGAAACAGATGAATCAGGTTCTGTACTTGTAAGCTGCCTAGAAGAGGCCAGACATCATCTTCAATCTAAACAAATTGTAAAGGATGATGTTTATGAAATTCGCTCAATAGTTTCCACTCTCATAGCTGAGCCTGCGGTTCAAGCTGTGTTGATGACTGGGGGTACGGGTTTTACAGCTCGAGACAATACCTTAGTCGCGATAAAACCACTTCTGGATGCTGATATCGAAGGATTTGGTGAGTTGTTTCGCCAGCTATCATACGAAGAAATTGGCACTTCCACAGTGCAATCTAGAGCTTTTGCCGGTCTAGCTAATGGCACTATCTTGTTCTGTATGCCAGGCTCGCCGGGTGCCTGTCGCACAGGCTGGTATAAGATAATTGCAGAACAGCTCGACAGCAATCACAGGCCTTGCAACTTTGTTGACAAGCTAAAGTTTGATTAACGCACTATCTTATCTGATTGGTTTTGATTTACAGATTGTGTAAATGGATCTGCAGTCACACTGAATCTAGAATTTACATCAGTGCAGTAAAAAAGCAGACAATAGACCAGTTTCTACTGAGTTAATCAAATCATCGGCACAAACATTGGTTCCAGAGTCGGTACTATCGTGGATAGTTTCTTCATGTGGTAGACCTGAAAAAAAAGGCACCCTAAGGTGCCTTGGCAGGGCACGTGGCCCTAGTGGGATATATAAGTCGTATGTCTTGATTGCCACTCGTTATTAGCTCCAGGGTTTTGTGTGTTAATCATCCTTCAGCATCGATTAGACTATGGTGTAAAGAATCGCGAGCGGAATGGTAAGGGCGGCAGTTACCGTAATTACGCTAATTACTATTGCTTCTGCGAAAGGGTGTGCTCTTCTAACGAGCTTACTCATATCTATAATCCTTTTGATCTAAAAAATGGAAATATCTGTCTTATTCTCAATAATATGGTGCGCATAGTAACACAAAGTGTCCTTATATGTAACATATATGGGTATAAAAGTTAATATTTACTAAAAGTAACATAATTGTCTTGTAATTATGTTTGATGACTTTAAAACTTAATATATTCAAATATCTACGAGATACATATCAACACAAAGGCGCTCAATGATCTTATTGGGGAGGCGTACCATAAACCTCTGAATACACGCATAATATAGGGGGATTATGAAACTTAGTCTTATTATTGGTTACTGTTATATGTGTGAAATATAGTGACGTTTTTAAATTTAGATCTTAAATACAAAAAATGTTTTAACGATCAGGTATTCCTACGCTGTTTAAAATAGTTTTTTTCTAAATCGGAACTATCAATGAGACATAAACAAAGGCTCGATTCGCCTCTGCAATCCAAACTTGTAGCTCTGCCTGAGAGTCGGCAATTGGATGTATTGGCTGGGCTATTTGAAAGGCGTCGGGCGCGAGTGCTACGTATACCACTTGTAGCAATTCGGGATGCTCCTGATCAGAATCCCGTTACTCATTGGATCAAGGACTTTATTGTTAATCCTCCAGATTACTTCATAATTTTGACTGGTGAAGGATTACGACGGCTGATTAGAGCCGCTCGTCGGCTAGAACTTGAATCGCAATTTGTTGGGGTTTTGGGACGAGTAAAGACAGTTTGCCGTGGTCCGAAACCGGTGCAATCTTTGCGTGAGGTAAAACTAGATGCCTGGGTTCGGGCTTCGCTGCCGACTACAGCTGGCGTGATAGACAGTTTGCATGGAATTAATTTGCGCAATTCACGTGTCTCCGTACAACTCTACGGTGAAGATCCAAACAATAAACTTATGGACTATCTTAGAAGTTGCCAGCTCGATGCATGCTGCACCGTCGCCCCATATGTTTACCTGCCGGCTAGTGAAAATGACGAAGTTAAAAATTTCATTCAAGAGCTAGCGAGTGGACGTATCGACCTTATTGTATTTACTAGCAAACCCCAGGTGCTTAGATTATTTGAAGTTGCCGAACTGTTTGATCTTATGAGCCATTTAACTAGGGGGCTAAGGGAAACTCATATCGCGGCAGTAGGACCGGTGGTAAGAGAAGCACTTCAACAGAAAGGTTGTAATGTAACAATCATGCCAAAGTCCGCTTATTTCATGAAACCCCTTTTGCGTGCGACTGAGGCCTATTTTGATTCAATCACTGATGATGGATAAAACTAGTCCCAATATTGCTCAAGGGATAGAATATTCCGCCTCGGCGAATTTACATACTTAACTTTATGCGCATAATTACGCTTAACTGTAACGGCATTCGAGCTGCAGCAAGAAAAGGGTTTTTTAATTGGCTGGCGACAGTTGACGCTGATATTGTCTGTTTGCAGGAGACCAAAGCACAAATAGATCAGCTTACTGATCCCATCTTTCATCCAGATAATTTTCATAGTTACTATTTTGATGCCGACAAAAAGGGCTATGCGGGAACTGCCTTGTATTGTCGAGCTAAACCGTTAAACATAACCAAAGGGCTAGGATTTGAAATCGCTGATAACGAAGGTAGATACCTTCAGGGCGATTTCAACGGGTTCAGCGTCGCATCTCTTTACTTACCGTCAGGTTCGGCAGGAGAAGAAAGACAGGCTCGCAAGTTGGTATTCATGGGCCAGTTCATGCAACACATGAAGATGCTGCGCAATGACGATCGGGAATACATTATTTGCGGAGATTGGAACATCTGTCATAAAGAAATCGATCTTAAAAACTGGAAGGCCAATAAAAAGAATTCGGGATTTCTTCCGGAGGAACGGCAATGGTTGGATGAGCTTTACTACGAACTGGGATTCATCGATGCGTTTCGCATGGTGAATCAAGAAGCAGATCAGTATTCGTGGTGGTCAAATCGAGGGCAAGCTAGAGCCAAGAACGTGGGATGGCGCCTAGACTATCATGTGATTTCTCCTGGATTACAGGACAAGGTTTTATCAGCGGAAATTTATACTGCCCAGAATTTCTCCGATCATGCGCCAGTTATTTTGGACTACAATATTTAGGGACCTAAAATATTTATGCCTCTAATTAACGTGCTTAAATTAAGTATAGACTTGTGGCATCGATGCGCTCTTTTTGTAGTGCTTTTGTCAGTATTATTTGTCCCCGCCATGGGCTATTCCCAGGAATTAAGAGCTATTATTGATACGTCAAAGGGAACAATAGAAGTAAACTTGAACGAACGCGCCGCTCCCACCACTGTTGCCAACTTTGTCAACTTGGCCATACGCGGTTTTTATGACGGGCTAACATTTCATCGCGTAGAGCGAAATTTCATGATCCAAGGAGGAGACCCTCTTGCTGATGGCAGTGGAGGCCCTGGTTATCAATTTGCGGGCGAGATTTTGCTAAAGCATAATCAACCCGGAATTATCTCCATGGCAAACTCTGGTCCGGGGACAGATGGCAGTCAATTCTTTCTAACACACTTGGCTACTTCCCATCTTGATGGGCTGCATTCGGTATTCGGCAAAGTCATTTCTGGGCAACCTGTTGTGAATCAAATAAGGCGTAGGGATGTTATTAATTCAATCACGATTGAAGGTGATCCATCTGCCCTGTTCAGGAGAAGGCAGGAGCAACTAAGAGAGTGGAATCAAGTTTTAAATGAAAACTTTCCGAACCTGAAATCGGTATTTGTGCCAGTGGCTAACTAGTTAGTTATACCTGACAGTACCTTTTTGAAGGGCTTTACCGTTACTTGTTGGTAAACACCAGCTGTCATATAAGGATCCGCGTCCGCCCATATCTGAGCTTGGTCCAAACTGTCGAATTCGGCTATTACGAGGCTTCCACTAAAACCGTTGTGCTCTTGCTTGTCATTATCGGTGGCTGGGTGAGGCCCGGCAAGCAGAAGGCGGTGTTGTTCAACCAATTGATTGAGGCGTTCAAGGTGTGCAGAACGGGCTGACTTTCGCTTTTCCAAGCTATCCTCGACGTCCTCGCTCATAATGGCGTAATACATTGTATGGGGTCCTGAATTTAAATAGACTCTTTGCTGGCTGGCTCCGTTGAATCTTCTTCAACATCTATATATTTGGCTAGCATAGGCATCTGGCCAAGAACGAAGGTAAACGTCAAAATAAGGTTGCCGAACACTTTGAACTGTATCCATAACGCCTCGCTTAGGGTGAACGCTACAGTTAAGTTTATAGCACCCAACACTATAAAGTAGTAGATCCAAATGGTATTCAGGCGCAACCATAATTCCGTTGGCGCATTCACGGCATGACCCATCATGTGCTCGATAGCCGGCTTATCGCCAATAAATCGTGACCCCAAAAAAATACTAGCAAAAATCCAATTTACGATAGGTGCTTTCCATTTCAGAAAATCAGTGTTTCTGAAAATTATGGTTGGAATACAAAATAAAACTACAGCTACCAGTGTGATCCATTGAAACTTATCCAAACGTTTCTGGATAAGGTAAAGAAATCCGTAAACAATAACGGAAATCACTAGCAAGAACTCGGCAGCACTGAAAATGCCTCCTACTTCATGCTGTAAACCCGCAATGGTGACGACACGCTCGTCCATTGCCCAGATACTGAAGAACACTACCAAGGGGATATAATCGATAAATTGCTTCATGATGTTTTGTTGGTTCAGGCCGCGAGTAACTGCCAAACTCTGTGTATATCACATGGATTTTAAAGCATTTTGCTAATAGTGTCTGCTTCTTGAAGCCCAGTCCTTAGGAGCGCTCCTTCTTAATTTAAGAAAGATACCTGCGAACACTTCATGATCAGAGACCCGTTTTATCTGTATTTTGTATTAAAATCGCACTCTTTTTAGAATCACTCATCTCCGCGGACGCCAAGAATCTAGGAAAACCAGAAATCATGGCAGAATTTTTACAATTACATACACATAACCTGGACGCGCGTGTCATTAAAAAGGCTGTTCAAGTCCTTTTAAAAGGAGGAGTAATCGTTTATCCCACCGATTCCACCTATGCGCTTGGGTGTCACATCGGTGATAAATCTGCTCTGGAGCGTATTCGCCACATTCGGCAGCTGGACTCGCGACATAACTTTACCCTCGTTTGTAGTGATCTTTCCTCGCTATCGATTTACGCAAAGGTTAACAATAGTGTCTACCGCATCCTTAAAGCCTATACTCCCGGACCATACACCTTCATTCTCAAGGCTTCAGCGGAGGTGCCGCGGCGCCTCATGCATCCGAAACGAAAAACGGTTGGATTGAGGGTTCCTGATAATGCAATTAGCCAAGCGATCCTTGATGCCTTTGGGGAACCGATTATGAGTACTAGTGTCATTTTGCCCGATCAAGAGGAACAACTTTTCGACGCTTACGAGATAAGGCTTAAGATTGATAAACAGATTGACTTGATTATTGATGGGGGTGTTTGTGGACCAGAACCTACTACAATGATTGATTTGGTGGAAGGTGTGCCAAGAGTGTTACGAGTGGGCAGAGGGGATCCTAAACCATTTGAGTAAACACGGGTTATAATTAAAGATCTAGAAGGATTGTTCAGATTTGGGGTATGAGCTCTGCCGAGGGGTTACAAGCAACGGGTTCAGTATAGAAAGGGAGTACAAATTGTCTACAGTGGATTCGCAACAACGTGTATTGTCAGGGATGCGCCCGACAGGGCGCTTACACTTGGGCCACTTGCATGGAGTCCTCAATAATTGGGTGAAGTTACAACATGAATACCAATGCTTTTTCTTTGTAGCCGATTGGCATGCATTGACCACCCATTATGGTGATCAAAAAATTTTTGAAGAGAATGTGATTGACATGGTCATAGATTGGCTTGCAGTTGGTGTAAATCCTGTCAGTGCCGCCCTCTTCGTGCAATCCAAGATTCCTGAACATGCCGAGTTACACCTGCTTTTGTCTATGCTGACGCCTTTGGGTTGGCTGGAGCGTGTGCCAAGTTATAAGGATCAGCAGAAAAAGCTGCAGGAATTGGACCTAGATACCCACGGTTTTCTTGGGTACCCCTTATTACAAGCTGCGGATATTCTTATTTATCGCGCCGGGCTTGTGCCGGTGGGTTCCGATCAAGTTGCTCATGTGGAATTTACCCGTGAGGTTGCTAGACGCTTCAATCATATTTACGGCAAGGAACCTGGGTTTGAAGAAAAAGCGAAAGCTGCAGCGCGCAAGATGGGCAAGAAATCTGCTCAATTGTATTCTAACCTGCGTTCCGCATACCAACAGCGAGGCGACCATGAGGCGCTGACAAGGGCGCAAGCTTTATTGAAGGAACAGCAAAATATCTCAATAGGTGATCGCGAACGCTTGTTTGGCTACCTTGAGGGTGGTGGAAAGATGATATTGGTAGAACCTAAATCGCTTTTGACACCGGCTTCTAAGATGCCGGGGCTGGATGGGCAGAAAATGTCTAAGTCCTATAACAATGCAATTGGTCTGCGCGAACCACTTGAGGACGTGCGAAAAAAGATCAGCACTATGCCAACTGACCCCGCACGGGTGAGGCTTTCGGATCCCGGTAATCCTGAGAAGTGTCCAGTGTGGCAGTTACATGAAAACTATTCCGATCCAGAAATAAAGGCCTGGGTTGTGGAAGGCTGCAAAAACGCGGGTATTGGTTGTTTAGATTGTAAGAAACCGGTGATTGATGCCATTGTGGCTGAGCTTGAACCGATTCAGAAAGAAGCCCAGCAATATGAGCATGATCCAGACCTAGTGCGCTCGATAATCATTGAAGGGTGCGACACCGCCAGAGAATCAGCCCGTGAAACATTGAGTGAAGTTCGCACAGCTATGGGGCTGACCACTTGGTAACATGGATTACTAAGTGAGCTTTTAAGAAACTTTTGAGGTAAAATTTAGTTCACTACAGCGCTATCACGCAGACCATAAGATTGACGAAACCTGGTACCGACACTGATACGGAAAATCTTGAGCCACGAGAAATTCTCGGTACTCCCTCAGGAAACCTATCCAACTCCGGACAGCAACAGGAATTGCCATTTGCTTTCATCGCTGGTGAGCCGATCACAGAAATTCCTAAGGATCTATATATCCCGCCGGATGCCCTCGAGGTATTTTTGGAAGCCTTCGAGGGCCCATTAGATCTACTGCTTTACCTGATTAAACGTCAGAATATAAATATACTAGAAATCCAAATAGCGGAAATCACCAATCAGTATATGGCTTACGTGGAGTTGATGGAGGCTAGCCAGTTCGAACTTGCCGCAGAGTATCTAGTCATGGCTGCAATGCTGGCTGAAATCAAATCCCGCATTCTGCTCCCGCGCCATGAAGATGAAGAAACAGAAGAAGATGATCCGCGCATGCAACTCATTCGCCGGTTGCAAGAATACGAGAGATACAAGGAAGCAGCGCAAAACATTAACGAATTATCAAGAATTGATCGCAACTATTATCTAGCAGGAGCTGCATTGCCTGTTATGGAACGTATAAAACCAGATCCTGATGTTGATCTGCAAGATCTACTTATGTGTCTTTCTCGTGTGCTGCGGCGTGCTGATATGTTTGAGCATCATCATATTCAGCTCGAGACTCTCTCGACAAGAGAGAAAATGTCTGAGATCTTAATACGTATCTCTGAACGTGAGTTCGTGCCATTAGTGTCTCTACTGGTTAGGGAAGAAGGACGGTTGGGGATAGTGGTGACTTTCTTGGCAGTGATGGAATTGATGAAAGATTCGTTAATTGAATTAGTGCAGGCGGACCCCTTTGGGCCTATCCACTTGAAATCGAGAAGTTAATTAGGGTAACTAGGTCGAACATCAATGACTGATTTAGATAACAAGGTAAAAATGATAGTGGAAGGGCTGTTATTGGCTGCTGGAAGGCCGCTTACGTTGGACAATATTGCGCTGGTTTTCAACGAAAAAGAGCGCCCTGATAGTAAGGAATTAAAGGCTGTAATGCATGTAATATCCGAAGAATGCAATGACCGTGGATTTGAATTGAAGGAAGTCGCTTCAGGATATCGATTCCAAGTAAAGCAAGAGTTGAGTGGATGGATTGCAAAGTTGTGGGAAGAGAAATCGCCACGCTATACCCGAGCTCTACTTGAAACTCTGGCCTTGATAGTTTACAGGCAACCTATCACGCGTGGTGATATAGAAGAAATCCGAGGCGTAGGGGTCAGCCCAAATATTATACGCACACTGCTTGATCGGGAGTGGGTGCGCGTAGTGGGGCACCGGGATGTGCCAGGAAGGCCTGCCATGTTCGCAACGACTAAGCGATTTCTTGATTACTTCAACTTAAAGAGCCTGCAAGAATTGCCCCCTCTCTCTGAAATTAAGGATCTTGACAAATCAGGGCAAGAGATTGGCCTTGATGATCTAGTTACTCGTCGTATCCTTGAACTTCCTGAAGAAGCATTCGACGAAAATAGCTACGAGCCGACTGCTGTTGACGACGATGAGTTGTTGGCGGAGAAAGAAGCTATCGAATTATCGAAAAAACCATTGGATGAAATCTTGGGAATAGGCTTATCTGAAGAGCTTCATGAATCGGAAGAAATCTTGGGCGTCGAAGAAATTGAAACAGAATCAACAAGCTTTGCTGCAGCAGGTGTCAGTGACACCTCAGAAACACCTGTGAAAAAGGGAAAGGAAGACAAATCGAGTCTTGAGGCTGCGGACGATGAGGTTGCAGCGGACCAGGGCTCTACCCTAGCGAAGCATGAAGACAATGACCTAGAAAATGAACTTGATACCGGAAACGAAGATACACAAATTGTCCGTTGACAAATTTGAGCTCTAAGGACTGTTATTCCTTTTGGCTCGTACCCATAAAACAGCATGATGTCTGAAAAGTTACAAAAAGTTCTTGCAAGAGCCGGATTTGGCTCGCGTCGTGAAATTGAAGTATGGATAGGAAAAGGCAGGGTCAAAGTTAACGGCAGGGTTGCCGTCATCGGCGATCGCGTAGAAGACACTGACAAGATTATCGTCGATGGTAAGAAACTTGTAACCCCATCCAGACACCGCAAAGACTGCCGAATATTATTGTATAACAAACCTGAGAATGAAATTTGTACACGAAAGGATCCGGAGGGAAGGCCCACAGTCTTCGATAAACTGCCGGTCGTAAAACGCGGTCGCTGGTTATCCATTGGTAGATTGGATATCAATACCAGTGGGCTGCTTCTTTTTACATCTGATGGTGAGCTTGCAAACAAATTGGCCCATCCGAGTTCTCAGATCGAACGGGAATACGCGGTGCGAGTCATGGGGCAGGTGACTTCTGATATGATCCAGCGTATGCATAAAGGCCTCCTTATTGACGGCCATCTGTGTCGTTTTACCGATATTCAGTATTTCGCAGGTGAAGGAATTAACCGCTGGTACCATGTTGTTACTATGGACGGCAGGAATAGAGAGGTACGTAAACTATGGGAATCTCAAGGATTAAAAGTTAGCCGTTTAAAACGTGTGCGTTTTGGCCCTATTTTTATTCCAAGTGCTGTCAAACGAGGGCAGTTTCAGGAATTATCTGTGAACGAAGTAGATAAGCTTCTGCGATTAGTTGAGCTCTAATGGGACAATAAAGTCGAGGTGGTGATCGAATATCTTATCTTTGAGTCTGAAAGTTGAACTCCCTTGCGTTCAGCGTTTGGCCGTGCAGTGTTTTCGCTTCTGAGCTCAGTAGGTACAGGTAAATAGGCATCAGACTCTCTGGACATGGCTGGAGTCCCGGATCTTCAGCAGGGTAAGCTGCTTGACGCATTTTTGTGCTGACAGCACCCGGATTTAGGCTGTTTACCCGTATGTTACTTGTGTTTTCCAATTCGGCTGCGAGAGTTTGCATCAGTCCTTCAATAGCGAATTTCGATACCGCGTAGGCGCCCCAATAAGCTCGGCCCACTCGTCCCACGCTCGATGAAATAAATACTATCCTCGCGTCCCTGGATTTGCTGAGAACAGGCAATAATGCCTTGGTAAGATAGAAAACAGCGTTTACATTAACCTGCATTACTTTTTGCCACTCCGGGGCTGGGTAAAATTCTAGCGGAGTACGGGCACCGAGCAAGGCAGCGTTATGTATAATTCCGTCTAAAGCGCCTACATGTTTGGCTACCGATTTTGCCAAGCCGTTATACTCTTCATCTTTGGCAGTTATGAAATCCATGGGATGTAGGAAGGCTTTCCCTGGATGCTTGCTTTCAATTGTGTCGTATACCGTCTCCAGTTTTTCCTGTGACCGACCAAGTAAAATTACTGTCGCTCCGTAATCGGCAAACGTGGTTGCGCAGACTTTGCCGATTCCGTCACTCGCACCTGTAATTAGAATTGCTTTCTTAGATAAGAGGTCGGGTGGTGCTTGGTAGTCAAACATCGTGCTAGGTGAATTTAAGGGTGTTTAGCAAAGGCTCGGTTTGTTCGGCAGACCGGAGGATAAAGTCGGCATGCCACTCCTCTATTTTGGTATTAGCCGGTAAGTAACCGTATGCGGCAGCTATCGCAATAACATCGGCGTTTTTTGCCGCCTCAATATCGCGGATATTATCACCTATATACACCGTTCGTTCGGTATCACGGTCCAGTTGCCGACAGGCCAAAAGAATAGGTTCTGGGTGAGGTTTTCGATTGGTAACATGGTCTGGGCAAACCAGTACCTTACAGCGCTCTATCAGATCCAGTTTTTCTAGTAAAAGTTTTGAGTACTTTTCGGGCTTGTTAGTAACAATCCCCCAAGGGATGTTTGATGCATCGAGATTGTTTAGTAACTCTAATATGCCGGGGTAAGGCGAGGCTTCGGTAGTTTTTAACTGCGCATAGTACAAGTCCAAAAGGCGGTGATTGAGTTGAAGAAATTCTTCATGTTCTTCAGTGATCTCAAAAGCAAGCTTTACTAGAGCGCGAGCACCATCAGAAACAGTTTGGCAAATAAGTCCTGAATCGATAGGTGGCTTATTTCGCTCTTCCAATAACCGGTTCACTACTATTATAAAATCTGGCGCGGTATCGATTAGAGTTCCGTCTAGATCGAATAATACGCATTCTATTGAGGTATCAAGGGCCACAACTAGTGCTCCAGTTTGTAATAACAGGCTATATAGTTAACGTCGATACTTTTCTGCAAAAAGTACCGTTGACTGAATGGGTTGTACCCTAAACCAATTTGACCAAGAAGCTTAAGATTTTTGTTTCGGCTCCAGTTTGCAAGTTCTGAAGGTTTGATGAATCTCGAGTAATCATGTGTGCCTTTAGGAAGCAGTTTAAGTAGGTATTCACCGGCAATAACGGCGAACAGATAAGCCTTAGGGTTACGATTGATGGTGGAGAAAAAAATTAGACCGCCGGGCTTAACTAACTGAGCGCAGGCTTGCACAACTGAGGATGGGTCGGGAACATGCTCTAGCATTTCTAGGCAGGTAATTACATCGTATTGCTGTTCACATTCTCCGGCAAGTTGCTCTGCTGAACTAAATCGGTAATCTATTTCAAGTTTGCTTTCAAGTTGGTGAAGTCTTGCCACTGATAGCGAAGCTTCCGCTAGATCTATCGCAGTAACTTTTGCTCCATGATGAGCCATCGCTTCTGCGAGGATTCCACCACCACAGCCGATATCCAAGACTTGCTTGCCGGCCAGACTCACCTGACGATTAATGTAGTTTACTCTTAATGGATTTATCTCATGGAGTGGACGAAACTCACTGTTTGGATCCCACCAGCGAGCCGCCAGGGCTTCAAATTTTTTTATTTCTAGCTCGTCAACGTTTTTCATGAAGATCACTAGAGTTGGCAGCTAGGATTCGTTCCTGCCAATTTAGAGTAGTCGTGCGCAGCAGCCCCTCATCGAAAGTTTTCAGACTGCCATTATCAAGAATGATTTTTCCACCGCACCAAATGTGGGAAACTTGGGAAGATTTGGTTGCAAAGACAAGGTGTGACAGAGGATTATTGTGGGGCAAGGTGTTGAGCTGGTCCAGGTTTACTGCCGCAATATCAGCAAATTTGCCTACCTCTAGACTGCCAATCTTTTGCTCAATTCCAAGAGCCCTCGCGCCATTTATCGTAGCCATTTCCAATACTTGGTGAGCAGGCAGTTCACTGGCGTCACCGGCTACAGCTTTTCCAACTAACGCGGCGGTGCGCATCTCACTGAACATGTCCAAGTCATTGTTACTGGCAGCTCCATCAGTGCCTAATGCAACATTTACAGAGTTGGATAATAGTTTTGCGCTTTCACAGAAACCGCTCGCTAATTTCAGATTTGATTCTGGGCAATGAATAACACTAGAGCCTTGCTCCGCGAGTAACAAGATTTCTTCATCGAGTAATTGGGTAGCATGAACACAAAGCAATCGCGGTGTGATTAATCCAAGCTCCTTAAGCCTACCTAAAGGGCGACGTCCATTTTTGGCTATTGAATCGGTAACTTCTTGAGCAGTCTCATGCACATGCATATGAATTGGTACATCTAATTCTTCTGCTAAAACCGCTAGCTTTTTCAGGGGGGCATCAGAAATAGTGTAAGGTGCATGTGGTCCGAAAGCGGTGTAAATCAAATCGCTATTACGGAAGTCATCGTGTAATTGAGTTGCTTTTTGTATGTATTCCTGCGTATCGAGTGCCCATACAGATGGGAAGTCCAATATTGGGCTGGCGAGTTGTACCCGAATGTGTGCATCTAGCGCCGCTTTTGCCACTTCGTCAGGAAAGAAATACATGTCAGCGAAGCAGGTGGTGCCGGATTTGATCATTTCGGCGATCGCTAGGCGGGCTCCTTGGTGTACAAATTCCCGATCAATGAGCTTATTTTCAAGTGGCCATATTTTCTCTTCAAGCCATTGTTTAAGTGGGATATCGTCAGCCACACCCCTGAACAGAGCCATGGGCGAGTGGCCATGCGCATTCACCAGCCCCGGTATGAGTACGTGTTGGGGAAGTTCAATATTCTGCTTGGCTATAATGGTCGAATGAGCCTCTTCTTGACTGCAAATAGCTGCAATTTTTTTGTCTTTGATCGCAACCACATGATTATCAAGAACGAGCCCGGTTGGGACGACGGGTATAATCCATTTTGCGTGTATCAGTACGTCTGACTGAAGCGTATTTTTAGTATTCAAACTTGGTTCTTTTTTGCCTCAATTGAGCTTCTTATAGCAGTCAGCCGCGGGTCGGGTTTGTAAGATCCGGCACAGCCGCGATTATACCTTCAATTCTTCAAAATAGCGCCCTTTTGTACGACTTTTGAAAAAGGTCGCAAAATATTGATAAATAAGGATTTATTTAGTAAAAAAAAAGCCCTGTAAGATGTGTTTTGCAACCTGATTCATGGTAAAATATATCCGTTACTTTAAAGGCGGTTTGTGGGAGAAATTTAGTAAAATTCCTTTTCTTTAGGCTCATCTATTAAGTTCGATTTTTAACCCCCTTCGAGTGTAAGAATACACAAGAATCGGCCGTTACAATGACTAATGTTTAGGAATTTTTCTCTCAAAAAAAGCAGCTACAAGTCTCCATTATGCCGGCTTCTTTGTGCCCTTCCTTTTTTAGGAAAAGTTAGTTTATGTCTGAATTTGCCAAGCAGGTTCTGCCTGTAGCATTAGAAAGCGAAATGCGCGAATCTTATCTTGCTTATGCGATGAGCGTGATCGTAGGCCGTGCTTTGCCCGATGTAAGAGATGGGTTGAAACCAGTGCACCGCCGCACTCTATTCGCGATGAAGGTATTGTCTAACGACTACAATAAACCTTACAAAAAATCTGCTCGCGTCGTCGGGGATGTTATTGGTAAATATCATCCCCATGGAGATACGGCCGTGTACGATACTATTGTCAGAATGGCTCAAGATTTCTCACTGCGTTACCCCCTTGTGGACGGGCAAGGTAATTTTGGATCTATCGATGGCGACTCTGCTGCAGCTATGCGTTATACCGAGATCCGCATGGCCAAGATTGCCCATGAACTTCTGGCAGATTTAGATAAGGAAACTGTCGATTTTTCACCAAACTACGACGGCACTGAAGATATACCAGATGTACTGCCTACTCAGGTACCAAATTTATTAGTTAACGGTTCATCGGGTATTGCGGTAGGTATGGCGACTAATATTCCTCCGCATAACCTCAATGAGGTGATTGGTGGAGCAATCGCACTTTTAGATAATCCAGATATGGAAATCGATGAACTTATGGAGCATGTACAAGGCCCCGATTTTCCAACGGCAGGTATCATTAACGGAAAAGCAGGGATAGTTGCGGCTTATCGGACTGGTCGTGGCCCGATATACATGCGGGCCCGAGCGGAAGTTTTCGATGATGAAAAAACCGGGAAGCAGACCATCATAGTTACGGAGATACCTTATCAGTTAAATAAATCAAAACTGATCGAAAAAATTGCTGAGCTGGTTAAGGAAAAGAAAATAGAAGGCATTACCGAGCTGCGGGATGAATCTGACAAAGATGGGCTGCGAATTGTGATTGAATTACGTAAGGGGGAGATAGGCGATGTTGTTTTGAACAACCTGTATGCCCAGACTCAGATGCAGTCTACGTTCGGGATTAACATGGTTGCTCTAGTTGATGGGCAACCAAGGTTGTTAAATCTTAAAGAGATACTTGATGCTTTTGTTCGCCATCGCCGTGAGGTGATTTCTCGTCGTACGTCGTTCCTGCTGCGCAAGTCTAAGGAAAGGGGTCATATTCTGGAAGGGCTGGCGGTTGCGCTGGCCAATATCGACTCAATCATTGAATTGATTAAGAGTTCTCCGAGTTCTAACGAAGCGAAAGAAAAATTGCTGGAGGGTTCCTGGAAGTCTGACAGTGTGTTGGAGATGCTCGGTGGAGTGCATCCGGATGCTTGCCGCCCCGAAGTTCTAGATGATCGTTACGGGCTGCAAGGTAAGAAATACTTTCTATCGCCAAACCAGGCACAGGCAATTCTTGAATTGAGGCTTCATCGTCTGACTGGGCTGGAGCGACAGAAGCTTATTAATGACTACAAGGAATTATTGAAACAGATTACTGATTACCTCGATATTCTAGAGAACCAGGCGCGGTTAATCTCAGTGGTACGAAAAGAGTTAGAACAAATTCAAAAAGAATACGGAGATAGTCGTCTTACTGAAATTGTCGTGTCTCAACAAGACCTAACTACGGAGGATCTTATCTCTGAAGAAGACCGTGTGGTGACAATATCGAAGGGAGGATATGCAAAAACACAACCGCTTAATGACTACGCAACGCAGCGTCGTGGGGGTACGGGGAAAGCTGCAGCATCTGTTAAGGACGAGGATTTTGTTGAACATCTATTGATAGCAAGTACTCATGATACGTTACTATGCTTCAGCAGCGTTGGTAAAGTTTACTGGCTAAAAGTATTTCAGATTCCGATCGCGAGCAGGACTTCCAGGGGTAAACCAATCGTTAATATTCTTCCTCTTGAGGAAGGGGAGCGTATTACGAGTATGTTGCCGGTAACCGAATATACGAACGATCATTACGTATTCATGGCAACTTCGAATGGCACGGTAAAGAAGACTGTTCTGACCAATTTTGCGCGACAGCGCAGTGTTGGTTTACGAGCAATAGAGCTCGATGAAGGTGACGAACTTGTTGGTACAGCCATTACTGACGGAAGCCATGATGTCATGCTGGTTAGCACTAGCGGTAAAACTATTAGGTTCAAAGAAGTCGATGTGAGACCCATGGGACGCACCGCACGTGGTGTTAGAGGTATAAAAATGGGAGACGAGTACCGTATGATAGCTTTGATTATTCCGCAAAATAATAGGCAAATATTAACTGTGAGTGAAAATGGTTACGGCAAGCGCACTAAAGTGGAAGATTTCCCAGTATACGGCCGCGGAGGCCAAGGTGTCATCGGTATACAAACCAACGATCGAAACGGTGGCGTAGTCGGAGCCGTACAGGTCTCGGATGCCGATGAAATCATGCTAATTTCTGACAAAGGTACACTGGTACGAACACGTGTTAAAGAGGTTTCTGTTCAGGGTAGAAATACTATGGGCGTACGATTGATAAGACTCAAAGAAGGTGAAAAACTCGTTGGCCTGGAACAGGTTGATGAACCACCTGACGAGGAAAATGACCAAGCCAGCAGTGAAGAAATTAAGTAGCCCGAATTAATCTCAAATGGATTCCAGTTTCAAAATTAATTTTACCTAGGACAATCCGATTGCTCCTGTCTTTAATTAAACTGGCAAGTGATAAATCTTGAGTATACCAATTAAAATTGCATACCTCGGTCCCGAGGGCACGTTTTCCCAAATGGCTGTAATAAGACATTTTGGTAATGATTGTGAACAGCGCGATTGTCCGACCATTGACGATGTATTTTTTGCAGTCGGAAATAGTAGGGTCGATTTCGGAGTCGTGCCGGTCGAAAACTCGACAGAAGGAGCAGTAAACAACACCCAAGATTGTCTTATCGACAGTGAGGTAAGAATAGTGGGAGAAGAAATTTTGCCCATTGAGCACAACCTTATGTTTTCTCAGGCCGCGGAATTTGAAAATTTTAGCGCGATTGCTTCTCACAAGCAGTCTTTGGCCCAGTGCCGCAAATGGTTGCAGGAAAACTATCCGAAAATCCGGCTTATCGAATGCGGGAGTAATGCAGAAGCCGCAAAACTGGCGCAGAACGATGCGTCAATTGGGGCCATAGCCAGTGAACTAGCAGCCAGTATCTATGGCCTGGAAATCAAACGGTCAAAAATACAAGACTTACATCATAACAGGACCCGGTTCTTGGTGCTTTCAAATTCCGAGACTGAGCCGACTGGAAATGATAAAACTAGTATATTAATTTACACAGAAAATAAACCTGGAGCGCTATTCAGAATACTAGAGCCATTTGAATACCTACAAATTAGTTTAACCAAGATAGAAACACGGCCTTCAAAAAAGGAAGCCTGGGCATATGTATTCTTTATAGATTTCGAAGGACATATTAAGGATGCCAAAGTGCAGAATCTATTTAACAGACTAGATGCATCTATCGCTGAGATTAAGGTACTAGGTTCTTACTCAATCTCGTTAAATTAACTTGCCAATCCTGGTTATTTCCCAGGTAATGTACGGAATGTCATCAATCATTGATAAATCAATACTTATCATTGGCCTAGGTTTGATAGGGGGCAGTATTGCGCGTGGCTTAAAAAAAGCAAATCCAAATCAGTTTATAGCAGCAATTGACAGCAATGAAGAAACTAAAAGATTAGCGATCGATCAAGGAGTTATTGATCGGTCTGGCGAATTCGATATTTTATGCAAGCAGTCAGACATCATAATCCTTGCTTTGCCTCCTATAGCATCCTTAGAGTTTATCCCAATGGTTTCCGCTTGTGCAGGGATAAAAACTGTGGTGACAGATGTCACGAGCGTTAAATCAGCAATCATTGAAGGTGTCAATAAGTTAGATCAGACTTTCGTAGAACGCTTTGTGCCGGCCCACCCGATTGCCGGCTCAGAACAGAGCGGGTATAGGGCATCAACTAATGACCTCTTTGTAAATCGTAACGTGATTTTTACGCCGCAGTTAAATAACGATTCCCGTGCGGTTTCGTTGGTCAACGATTTGTGGCGCCAATTGGGAAGTAGGGTGCTAGGCATGAGCTTCAAGCGCCACGATGCTGTGCTCGCAGCTACCAGTCATTTGCCCCATCTTTTAGCTTACGCAACGGTTGATGTACTGGCAAAACAAGAACAAAGTGAGGATATTTTTCGTTACGCCGCTGGAGGGTTTGCTGACTTCAGTCGGCTAGCTTCCAGTGATGCTAGGATGTGGTCAGATATCTTTACTAGCAATTCCGAAGAAATCCTTAAAATTCTCGACGTCTATATTGGTAACCTACAACGACTGAAAATACTTGTTGACGAGAATGAGCATGATCAACTTATAACGATTTTTACTAATGCAAAAAAAACGCGCGATAATTTTCTAAGGCTTCACTTTGACAATGGATCACGTTTGTCAGCTGAATTGAGCAAAGTACAATTCAATATTGAACCGGGAACCCAGATAGCAGGTAGATTGAAAGTTCCCGGTGACAAATCTATCTCCCATCGTGCCATCATTTTAGGATCGATCGCTGAAGGTGTGACGCAAATTCAAGGTTTTCTCGAAAGTGAGGATACTCTGCGCACAATAACGGTTTTCAGAGAGCTGGGGGTCACAATTATCGGGCCTGAAAGCGGGGAACTGACAATATTCGGTGTTGGTAAAAATGGTTTGAAAGCGCCACGAATACCACTTTATTTCGGTAACTCCGGTACTGCTATGCGCTTGCTGACCGGTTTATTGGCTGCTCAAAATTTTTCCGGAGAATTAATAGGTGATGAGTCGTTGATGGAACGGCCCATGGAGCGCGTAGCAGAACCATTACGAAGCATGGGAGCAATTATCAAAACCGCTGACAACGGTAGACCCCCCATACGGACACAGAGCTCGGCGCTCTCTGGTATACGCTACGATATGCCAGTTGCTAGTGCCCAGGTAAAATCATCTCTACTATTAGCAGGTCTTTATGCTAAGGGAGAAACCACTATCACCGAGCCAATTCCCTGCCGCGATCATACGGAACGTATGCTGATCGGCTTCGGTTACCCACTGGTCATTGATAAAACGAATCACAGCGTTACTGTTTCCGGAGGTGGCTTGCTTCGCTCGGCCGATATCGATATACCAGCGGACATTTCGTCGGCAGCATTTTTTATGGTTGCAGCGGCTATTTGTCCAGGGTCGAAATTGATTCTCCAACATGTGGCCGTAAATCCTACACGCATTGGTATTATCAACATACTGCAAGCCATGGGTGGTGATATTAAGTTGACAAACGAACGAGAGGTTGGTGGAGAGCCGGTTGCGGACATCACCGTCAACTATCAACCACTGTTCGGAATTGAGGTACCAAAGGATCAAATTCCCCTAGCCATCGATGAATTTCCAGCAATCTTCATAGCCGCCGCCTGCGCCAAAGGAGACACCGTTTTGCGTGGAGCTGCTGAATTACGGGTCAAAGAGAGTGATCGTATTGAAGCTATGGCGAATGGCCTAGAGACGTTGGGCATCGACAATGAGACTTATGAGGACGGGATCCGGATTACTGGCGGTCAACTGGATGGTGGGTACGTTGACAGCCAAGGTGATCACCGTATCGCCATGGCCTTTACAATAGCTGGCCTGCGGGCAAAAACACCTGTGATCGTGGCAAACTGCGCTAATGTGGCCACTTCTTTTCCTGGTTTTGTAAAGGCAGCCCAAACAGTTGGGATAAAGGTCCAATCTCATCGGTCTGAACTATGACTAGCATTCCTGTTATTACTATTGACGGGCCCTCGGGTTCCGGTAAAGGGACTGTGGCCGTGAGAATCGCCGAAGAGTTGGGTTTCACCTTACTCGATAGCGGGGCACTGTATAGGTCGGTTGGTATTGCCGCTCTTCGAGATGAAATAGATCTAAGAGACCACCAGCAGATAGCAGAGTTAGCTCGGCACCTGAATATCGAGTTTGGTGTTTCTAGCCCTGATTCGGTATGGCTGGATGGAGAAGATGTTTCTCTAGAAATTCGTACTGATATTGGCAGCGAATTAGCTTCCCAAATTGGAGCAATTCCCGCTGCCCGTGAAGCCCTCTACGAGCGGCAATTGGCTTTTCGGAAGGCACCAGGCTTAGTGGCTGATGGACGGGACATGGGTACTGTTGTCTTTCAAGATGCAATAATCAAAATATACCTTACCGCGAGGCCTGAAGAAAGGGCGCAAAGGCGTTATAAGCAGTTGATTGATAAGGGTATTGATGCTAGTCTAGCCGACCTTTTGCGAGACCTGAAAGAGCGGGATGCTAGGGACAGCGAACGTCCAATATCCCCACTGAAACCAGCCAAAGATGCTGTTGTTTTGGATACCACGGATCTTCAAATAGACCAGGTAGTGGAGCAGGTCTTAGATCTTGTTACTGTACGATTGGTGAGCTGACACTCGTAAAAGAAACCGTTTCACGGTCGCATTACCAGTACTAACGGCCATGGGACAAACATTAAATACCCCACTGAAACTGGACAGTGGTCGTCTATAATATGCATTAATAAATATATTGTAGGCTTATGAAAATAATGGATTTAGTAATGAGCGAAAGTTTTGCAGATCTATTTGAACAGAGCTTAAATGAAATAGATATGACCCCCGGTGCGATAATCACCGGTACCGTAATTGACATTGATACGGAATGGGTAACAGTGCACGCTGGCCTTAAATCCGAAGGCGTGATCCCCCGCGAACAATTTCTTGATGAACAAGGTACTCTCTTACTCGAGATAGGTGATGAGGTCAAAGTAGCTCTCGAGGCTGTCGAAGATGGCTTCGGCGAGACTCGCCTATCTAGGGAAAAAGCAAAGCGTGCCGAATCTTGGATGGAGTTAGAAGAAGCTCATGAGAACAATGCGATTGTAACTGGAGTCATAAATGGAAAGGTGAAAGGGGGTTTTACCGTTGACTTGAATAATATTCGTGCTTTCTTACCGGGGTCGCTAGTAGATGTGCGTCCTGTGCGAGACACCCTCCATCTCGAAGGTCAACAGCTTGAATTTAGGCTGATAAAGCTGGATCGGAAACGTAACAATGTCGTAGTTTCCCGTCGCGCGGTACTGGAATCTGTGAGTACTGAAGAACGCGATGCCTTACTAGAACGATTACAGGAAGGTATGTCAGTCAAAGGAATTGTAAAGAATTTAACCGATTATGGTGCTTTTGTTGATCTTGGTGGTGTTGATGGCCTGCTTCATATTACCGACATGTCTTGGAAACGCATCAAACATCCGAATGAGATCGTCAATGTTGGTGATGAGGTTGACGTCAAGGTGCTTAAATATGATCGCGACCGCAATCGTGTTTCACTTGGCCTAAAGCAGCTCGGGGAAGATCCTTGGGCGGCTATTAAAAATCGTTATCCAGAAAAATTAAAGGTCACGGCAGTGGTTACAAATCTTACAGATTATGGTTGTTTTGCTGAACTAGAAGAAGGCGTAGAAGGGCTTGTCCATGTATCTGAGATGGACTGGACAAATAAGAACATACACCCATCAAAAGTGGTTCAGTTAGGCGATGAAATTGAAGTCATGATCTTGGATATTGATGAAGAGCGACGTCGTATTTCCCTTGGCATCAAACAGTGTTTCCAAAACCCATGGGATGGATTTGCGGAGAAATTTAAGAAAGGCGACAAAATATCCGGAAACATCAAGTCGATAACCGACTTTGGTATATTCATTGGACTGGATGGCAATATTGATGGTTTAGTGCACCTGTCGGATATTTCATGGGATGAGCCGGGCGAAGAAACCGTGCGAAATTACAAAAAAGGGGATGAAATCGAAACTGTAATTCTGTCTGTTGATCCAGAGCGTGAACGTATTTCTCTTGGTATCAAGCAATTGGAAGATGATCCTTTTATGAATTATGCATCCGAATATGAGAAGGGCAGTATCGTAAAAGGGATGGTATCTGCGATCGATGCTAAGTTAGCGACCATCACTCTCCAGGAGGGCGTCGAAGGGTCGCTGCGGGCATCTGAAATCAGCCGCGATAAGGTGGAGGATGCGCGTAATTCTCTCAAAGAGGGTGATGAAATTGAAGTCAAAATTTTAAGTGTGGATAGAAAGAATCGTGTATTAAGTTTGTCTGTGAAGGCTATTGAGATTGATGACGAAAAAGTGGCCATCAAGGAACATAAGAGCCAAGAAGCCAGCGATGTTTCTCCAAGTACTATCGGTGATTTGATAAAGGCAGAAATGGACAAGAGTTAGCCGTAAACCGGTTAGAGCCGATATGAAATTAATTTGAACTTTGTGGTAGGCTTTAAATACCCGAACACATGACGCTCTGAATAATAATTATATGGAGTGAATACAGGGGTAATCTATGACTAAATCTGAACTAATAGATCATATAGCAGGGAAGCAGACCCAATTGTCATCGAAGGATGTTGAATTGGCGATAAAGGCAATTCTTGAGAATATGTCTCAGGTATTGTCCGGGGGAGGTAGAATTGAGATTCGAGGATTCGGTAGTTTCTCACTTCACTATCGCGTACCTCGCGTAGGCCGAAATCCAAAAACGGGCACTCCAGTCGCGCTAAGTGGCAAGTATGTACCTCATTTTAAACCTGGCAAAGAACTGCGTGATCGGGTCAATAACAGCATGTTGACTGAGAAACAGCATTTTTTACAAATTCACTGATAAAGACTTTAATGTTAAAGCGGCATAGCCTTAGGGGTTATGCCGTTTTTTGTTTCATAGAGACTAAAAAGCCATTAATCTCATTAGTTTCTCTAAAGCAGAGGCCACGGAAAAACAAATGCGTAAGATTGGTAATATACTTTCTAGCTTGTTTCTAGTCATGGTCTTTGCGGCTAGCATTACGTTTTCCTATTTTAATACAGACCCTATTAATGTCGCGTTCGGAAACTGGCGGTTCCCTGCGCAGCCTGTTTCGGTCTGGATAATTGGGGCTTTTGTCTTAGGGGGTAGCATTGGATTGCTATTGGGTCTAGGTATTTTTCGCCAATTGAAATACAAGGCTAATATTCGAAGGTTAAACAGGCAATTGGCCGAAGCGAAACAAGAAGTTAGTCAACTCAAAGCTATGTCCCACAGGGGTCTTCAATAGTCATGGAAAGCCTAGTTATATACTTGATATTGTTATTGGCTATAGTTGCTGGTTGGGTGCTTGGAAGATTTACAGCGTGGAATAGAAAGGGGCAAACACGCGATACCGGGGATATTTTTGAAGATTATTTCGTGGGGCTTAACTATTTGTTGAATGATGAGCCTGATGAGGCTATCGATACCTTTATCAAGGCGCTCGAGATTAATAGTGAAACGTTTGAAACGCATTTAGCGTTAGGCGCTCTTCTTAGAAGGCGGGGTAAGGTCGATAAGGCCATAAAAGTACACCAGAACCTTCTGGCAAGGCCGGGACTTGAACCGAGCTTTTCCGATTCTACGCGCCTACAACTAGCGGTTGATTATATTTCTGCAGGGTTACTGGATCGAGCCGAACGCCTTTTGGATGATATCTTGAGTGAGAATTCTTCGGCTAAATGGGGCGCATTAAGGCATTTGATTACTATCTATCAGACGGAAAAGGAATGGGAGAAAGCTATTAATTGCTCGGCCATGCTCTTGGCTAATTCAGCTTATAAGAAAGAAGCTGAACTGAAGGCTGCTGCTGCACACTACTGTTGTGAGTTCGCCGAACAACTCCTGAAAGAAGAACAACCTAACAAAGCAAAGAAATTAATCAAACGGGCTTTTAGTTTCGATAAAGATAATGTTAGAGCATCGCTACTTCTTGCCCGTATCGAGCAGCTCGGCGGTAATTTTAAATCAGCTAGTAAATACTTGATAAAAGTACGAAAGAACAATCCTGAATTTATTAACCAGATACTAGGGCCTCTGGCTGAATGTTATGAGCAGCTGCAAAATATGCCAGAGTACGAAGAACTACTTTCCAACTCGTTGCGGGATGGACCGGACGTTAGCGTGGTACTAGCACTTTCGCAGCTGGTTAAGAATCGTGCAGGCGATGAGGCTGCTATAAAATTTCTCAACGACTACCTTACTGAGAAACCGTCGTTGACAGGTCTTGTAGAGTTATTGCGTTTACAGATTCCGAAGGCCGGTGCGAAAGTAGGAAGTAATTTGAGCCTCTTGCAGCTAACAGTAGACAAAGTGTTGCGCAAGAAGCCAGCCTACCAATGCAATCACTGTGGATATGAGTCGCGAAATCTTTATTGGCTCTGTCCAAGTTGCAAGAAATGGGACAAGATTAAGCCCATAATGGAATCAGGCAGTTTTTGAACTGTTCCCAAAACGGTATACACAGAGTCTTTTAGTGTCAAAACGAATTATCATAGCTTTGGATTTTGAGACGGCCCATCAGGCACAAAAGCTATTGGAACAACTTGATCCCTCCCTTTGCCGGGTCAAGATTGGCAAGGAGCTTTTCACTACTGCCGGTCCTGATTTCGTGAGAAGTGTGATTTCCGATGGTTTTGACGTGTTCCTAGACTTGAAATTCCATGATATCCCTAACACCGTTTCGCGGGCAGTCAAGGTTGCAGCTGGTCTTGGTGTTTGGATGCTAAATATACATGCTTCCGGTGGCTTCACTATGATGGAACAGGCGCGGTTGGCTCTAGAGGGGCTGGGCACTGAGAGGCCAATGTTAATCGGTGTAACCATATTAACAAGCCTTGTGGCCGAAGACTTGTTGCAAATTGGTATCAACCGTAGTCCTGAGGATCAGGTTAGTAAGCTAGCCTTGCTCTGCAAGGATGCAGGCCTAGATGGTGTGGTGTGCTCGGCATCAGAGACCCGAACTTTGCGAGGATTCCTACCACAGAATTTCTGCCTTGTGACTCCAGGCATTAGGCGTCCCGAAGACAGAGCGGATGATCAGAAGCGTGTTGTCGGGCCCGTAGAAGCTATCCAGAATGGCAGTAATTATCTCGTCGTTGGTCGTCCAATTACCCGGGCCGACAAGCCGAACGACGCCCTCAACGAGTTTAGCTCTGCGATAGATGGGGTCAGTTAGATTCTTTGTGAATCTCTCTCGATGCTTCAAAGAAAATTGTTAGCGCGAATACCGCTGACGCGACCGATACAGTAAATTGCTTTCGCTTCGTGGTGAACACACGCGATTATAGATAACTAAACAAGCCTTAAGCCGCTTTGAAAACTCAACGAAAGTAACTGTTTTTTATACTGAAAATCTAAAAAACCTCGATATAATGATCGGCTTTACAAAAATACTCTGGGTTTAATTCATGTCGAGACTGGCATTGTTGATTGCGATTTTTCTAGCATCTTTTTTGCTGACCGCCGTTCTTAAAAAATTAGCGTTTCGTGCACGCCTAATTGATTCACCCGTTGCCCGCAGCGCTCATACTGTACCTACACCCTTGGGCGGGGGGTTAATAATTGTCCTATTGTTCTCCATGGTTGTTTCATATTATTTTATAGGCGGGGCAATTCCACTTCGGGAGTTCATGGCTCTTACCGGTGGAATGGTGATCGCAATAGTAGGCTTGCTGGATGATCTGAGCCATCTCGATATACGTTGGCGGGTACCAACACAATTCGCGGCGGCGATCTGGTCGGTATGGTGGTTAGGTGACGTTCCACCGGTCGATATGGGAGGCGCGACCCTGCAATTGCAATGGTTGTTAAACGGTTCGGCTGTGGTTTCATTAGTTTGGTTGCTAAATCTCTATAATTTTATGGATGGCATTGACGGTCTGGCGGGATGCGAACTGGTTTTTGTATGCGTATTATCATTAATTCTTGCCACAAATAGTGGCGACCAAGTACTCACGCTTTTGTCGGGAGTGCTTCTCGCAGCGGGTGCTGGCTTTCTGGGGTGGAATTGGGCACCGGCCAAGATTTTTATGGGAGATGTAGGTAGCGGGTTCGTTGGCTTTACCCTAGGTATATTCGCACTATTTTCGATACATCACGGCACCATGACAGTGTGGACTTGGGTGATATTACTGGCGGTATTTATAGCTGATGCAACAATCACCGTGATACGCCGCTATGTTAGTGGCGAAAAATGGTTTGAAGGCCATGCAACCCACGCGTACCAAAATGCAGCTAGAAGCTATAAAAGTCACAGCAAAGTGACGATAACAGTGATATTGATTAATTGCATTTGGCTGGCACCTTTAGCATGGCTTTCAGTTAGACAACCCCAGGCAGGGGCTTATCTAGCTTTGATCGCGCTATTTCCTCTGGCTCTGCTCGCAATCAGATTAAAGGCAGGGAAATCAGTAGAGGTCGCTTTATTATCACTATGATGTTAGGTTGGTCATAATCGCTATGTGATTTAGATCACCTAAGTCGATGGGCAGGTAAGTTACTGTGTAGGCTCCTAAAATTGTAATAACAACAACATCAACATATTAGGGAAATAGCATGCACTTATATAGAATTCCGTTGTCCCGATCCCTCAAACAGATACTGATGATGATAGCCGACAGCGCGTTGATCGTTGTGGCGCTAGCTTTTTCATTTTTGCTACTTGATAAAGATTTCTTTGCTCTCGACGAACGCACCTATTTTTATCTAGGCATCGCTACGGTCCTTAGCATTATTGTTTTCAT
>Ga0209228_1000009_pt1 | contig 78871 bp, 70 predicted proteins | sample METZYME_3_150m_FD_187547 | JGI IMG/M metagenome (GOLD analysis project Ga0209228, IMG submission 187547) | Marine microbial communities from oxygen minimum zone in mesopelagic equatorial Pacific - METZYME_3_150m (SPAdes) (version 2) | ecosystem: Environmental > Aquatic > Marine > Oceanic...
GGGCTCGTCTTTATCGAATCTACCAAAGTAGAGAGACGCGGGTGTGGCACCGCTGGGGACATGGGCCTTTGGGACGACAGCTACACAGCCCATTTCAAAAGGCTCGCAGATTTTATTCGTAAGCAAAATTCAGTTCCTGCAATCCAGCTTGGCCATAGTGGAAGAAAGGCTCGTCGCTTTAGACCCTGGGAAGGCGGGGCTCCTCTGACACCTGAAGGAGCACTTGATGCAGGGGTGGATGACTGGGACGACTGGGAACTTGTTGGCCCAAGTCCTATCGGTTCAAGCGAAACTGAACCTATTCCACGGGCTTTGTCCTTCGGAGAAATACAGAAGACAGTAGAAAACTGGGGTGAGGCAGCCAGAAGGGCGAATGAGGCAGGGTTTGAAGTATTAGAGATACACGCGGCTCACGGGTACCTACTGCACCAGTTTCTATCCCCGAAAGCAAATCAAAGGATGGATGAATACGGAGGTACTGAATCAAAACGGATGCGTCTTCCTTTGGAAGTGGCGGAGGAAGTGAGGGCCAATTGGCCTGAAGACAAACCACTGTTCATGCGCTTATCGGTGGAAGATGACGCAGGTTGGGGCCCAGAAGAAAGTGTTCGCTTCTCGAGATTGGCGAAAGAAAAAGGAATTGATGTAATTGACTGCTCTTCTGGAGGCATGCGTGGGAGCCCGGTTATAAGTGCAGGTCCTGTTGGATATGGATATCAAGTTCCCTACGCTGAAAAAATACGTAAAGAGACAGATATGATGAGTATGGCAGTTGGTCTGATTGTTCATGCTGAGCAGGCAGAAGAGATTCTTCAGTCAGGTGAGGCAGATTTAATAGCGATAGCTAGAGAGTTTCTACATAATCCAAATTGGGCACTTGATGCTGCTTTGAAACTTGGAGTGGAGGACGCTTTCAAAGTTACTCCTCCGGCCTATGATTACTGGCTCGAGAAAAGGTCTAGTTCAGTTAAAGGGGTAGTTCCTTCGACCTATTTTCCAGGCTCAGATAATGGAAGTTTTCAAAGGGAAGTTTAGTATAGGGACCCACTTAATAAAGGAGACCAATGAAATATTTAACAGAAGACCAAATAAGGGACCTAAAGGCTATAGACACCCCGACTGTGGCAAATGCTGTCGAAACCCATGACGCTAGGTTAAATACAGAGGGGTTTATGGGTTGGAATATAAAGTGCCAATTTCCGGACCTTGGAGTCATGGTGGGTCAGGCTGTTACGGCTACTTTGAACACAACAACGACAGGCAAGGAGAAAAGTAGATCAGGTTGGCATGATTGTTTGAGAACTATCGATGCGATGCCGGTGCCTGCTGTGATTGTTGCAAAAGATATTGGACCTAGACCTAATCATGGCTGTCATTTTGGAGATGGTATGGCCACAGTTGCGAAAAAAGTTGGAGCAATTGGACTTGTGACTGACGGGGGAGTCCGAGACGTTGAAACTGTATATGAAATGGGCTTCCAGATGTTTTCTGTTGGACTAGTGCCGGCTCACGGGAATTTTGGTCTTGACGAAACAAATGTGCCCGTGGAAGTCGGAGGCGTCTTAGTAAATGTAGGGGACGTAGTTCATGCCGATATGAACGGGGTGGTCGTTTTTCCAGTAGATTTGGTTGATCATGTTATATCCGAAGCAAAAAAGGTTACGGCGCGGGAATCCGAAATGATGGACTGGGTAAACAGTGATGGATTCAGCCTAGATAAATTCATTGAAGGTCGGTGATTTTCCTCACGTTGAAACTTCGTTCAAAAATGATTTGACCATTGGAATTACCATATCCGTTCTTGCTATTGATTCCATATGGTTCAATCCAGGCAAGCTGACAAAACGCGCTGCCGGCATCTTTTGGGAGTGTTCCTTGGCTGATTCATGCGCAAGTGAGTCAGATTCACCTGCATAAACTAGACAAGGCACAGTAAGCCCGACGAGATGTTCCGATATATCTTCTCTCATTGCGTTTGCCTTGGTTTTGGCAGCGTAGGCTTTGAGATCACCATTTAATGTAGGTTCGAGATAGCTTTCATACTCTTTCTTGGATCGAGACATTACTCGTTTTAAAGCCTCCGGCCCTTTTTCAAAGAGGGCTATTCTTTTTCTGTCCGATTCGTTCCCGTGTTCATTCCTACTTCCAGGTGTTTGGGCTCCTAAGATAAAGGAGAGAAATCTTTCAGAATGGTATGCGGCCAGCTCGAATCCGACCCTACCTCCCATGGAGAATCCGAAATAGTGAGATTTTTCTACGTTGATATCGTCTAGAACGGCTATAACGTCAGTTGCAATTGTCTTATCGAGATATGCTGTTGGGTCATAAGGTTTGTCACTTTTGCCGTGTCCCCGAGCGTCAATTATCACCACAGTGTAATTTGGTGCAAGTGTATCGGGATATCCCAATTTCTCCCACGATCCAATGTCTCCCATAAAACCGTGCAGTAGTACGATGTGGGGTCCCTCTCCTTTTGTATGATAGTGAATTCTGATCCCATTATTGTTAGCGAAAGGCATAATTAGTCACCGTTATATATTGAGAATAAATTATCGTTGAGTTTTGCTTATAAGCATGACTGTACTGACCTGTATAAAGCTCTTGAAAGACCTCCGTGATAATTTGAAATTGTCCGCCTATTTAATAATTGTTAATCCCTTGTTTGACGGTATATAGAAATATATATTTTCAAATATTTGAGTGCCATTAATCTTTAGAGATATATTGATCACTTTGGATCTAAGAGCGTGGATATATAATTTTTATAATTGGTTCCGTCACCCTGCATAGATATTTGCCCAGACTCATCTATCAATATGTCCTCTGTGTCCTCAAGCAATTCGAGGTGGGCGACTATTTCAGACATTGCTGCATAAAGGTTAGAGCCCAGAAGTTTACTCCGGTCAAAAATGCCCTTGGTGGTTTCTTCTAGAGTAGAGGTTTTACCCTGTAACTTCTTTAGCATTTGGTCTAGTCTTTTTTCATGATGCTTTAGAATATCCCCTGCCCTCTCTACCCCGTGCCAATTGAAATGAGATTTATTATAAAGACGGTGGGCCGGTAATACTGTGTAGGAGTCCCCAAGCTCGATAACTCTACCCAGAGAGTTCAGGTAGGCTCCTAAACCGTATAAGCCTGAGGGATCTTTCAGAAATTCCGGGAGATTTTTAGATATAGCATCTCTGAAAACCATTTTACTCGTCGGGTGAGGGGTTATTTCAGGTAATATATGGTCACCAGTAAATATTAAATCATCCAAGACTAGGCAAATTTGGTCTGGAGAGTGGCCGGGTGTACTCATTACTTTAAGGTCTGTGAATACGTCCCCGTCCTTCAAATCTTTTGATAATTGGGTCTGTTTGCGATCTTCAAAGTATTTTTTATCAGTGTCTCCCCGTTCATTATCATTTTCATTAGTTATCTGAATTTTTTCTTCAGCAATCCGCTCTAATTCCCTTTGCAGAATTGAACCTTTCCGGTAATGAATCTCCCATGGGATGTATTCTTTTAGTGGTCCATATGTCTGATGAGCCCACAATTCTGCAGACGAGTCATTCAAGAATTCAGTCACTGTTCCATCGTGATCTGAATGTCCGTGGCTAATTATCACCCTTTCTATATTAGAGGGATTTATACCGATGGTAGAGTAGCCATTTTTCAACGCTTCATAGGATCCGGGTGTACCTAAATCGATTGAAGTCCATCCGTTATTTTCAAAAACGTATGACCACGTTGGTCCTGTCCGGCTACGGCGATTATTTTGTGCGACAGCTACGGCGAAAATTTTTCTTCCTGTTGAAGAACTGAGTTCAAGCGACCACCCATCACCGTTAGAGTCCCCTTCTCTTAAAATCTTCGATATTCTATTGTGTTTGCTCAATTAAATTCCCAACCAGTTCAGGCGTACTGAGGCTCATATATGTAATTATGAAGATGGGGTGAGCGAAGGGATTCGAACCCTCGATCTCCAGGGCCACAACCTGGCGCCTTAACCGACTTGGCCACGCTCACCACAGCAGCGAAAAGTCTAGCATCCTATTTGAAGAAGGGTCAATTTGTGAAGAACAAAATTAGATTCTATGTGCCGGCTTCAGAGACAAGAGATTCCAGTAAGTCTTCTACCATTACGTCTGTTTTAGTGTGATGTCGAAGTGGCAATTGCGGGTCCACGCTGTATACATTCCTACGACCTATCTTACGCCTCCGAATATACCCGGCTTCTTCCAGGTCCGATATTATTTTATGCGTAGTCCTTTCTGTCACACCAATATAGTTGGCTATTTCTCTAGCTGTACTAGTTGGGTTGTGGAAAATATAGCTCAGGACAAGTCCATGATTGGTTATGAAAGTCCACTTTGGTAGTCGGTCTTGTTCCATATGTAAGGCCTCAACAAAGGTTTCCCTTTCTTAATCTATCGACTTCGGGAACGTGACAGTACCATACCTGTCATCAGGATGACAACTTTAATAAATTAGGTAGTTGATTAGTAATGATAATCTGAGATAAATTTGCATAGAGATACTAAGGTTTTGACAGGAGAGCCTGTTGCTCCTTTTGGATCATCGCCGTTATTCGCATTAGTTCTGCTTACAGCGGCAATATCTAGATGAACCCAAGGGGTATCTTCAGCAAACATTCCGATAATCATTGCCCCGATAGTGGCCCCACCGGCTGCACCGCCGACATTTTTGATGTCTGCAACGTCACTTTTGAAATGCTTAGAAAAAGATTCATCAGCAGGTAATTCCCACAACCTTTCCCCTTCTCTGGCCCCGGCTTCTATAACCTCCTTGGTGAATTCATCATCGTTTCCAAAAGCACCTATAATTTGGTCCCCCAATGCTGTCCTTATTGCTCCGGTTAAAGTAGCCACATCCACGATCTTGCTTACCCCCAAATGATTCGCGTAGCATAATGCATCAGCTAATACCAGTCTGCCTTCAGCGTCGGTATTTATCACCTCAACTGTGGTTCCGTTCATAGCGGTCACGACATCCCCTGGACGCTGAGCTTTCCCGCCTGGCATATTTTCAGTAGCTGCAATAATTCCGTAAACATTTATTTTTAGGGCTAATTTAGATATTGCAATGAGTGCTCCAATTACGGCTGCTCCTCCTGCCATGTCACCTTTCATGGTGATCATCCCAGCTGGCGGTTTGAGACTCAAACCACCACTATCGAAAGTTATTCCTTTTCCTATGAGAGCGATTGAGTCATCTGGATTGTCCTTATCCCCTATATACTTCAAAACAATTAAATGGGCCGGTTCACTACTTCCTTGGGCCACCCCAAGTAAGGAACCCATTCCTAACTCCCTCATTTTATCCTCGTCCAAACGTTCAAATCCTATGCTGTTCGCTTTAGCTTCTTTCTCGGCAATATTGGAAAGGATTCTGGGTGTCATAAAGTTGGGAGGTGCGTTTGCCAAATCTCGAGCCAGGTTTATTGCATCTGCTATCGCGGTGTAAGAAGTTACATTAGGTTCCGCAGAGGTATCTGTGTTTAGGATGACTTCATGGATATTTTTCTCTGATTTTTCTGAAATATGATCTTCATATCTGTAAAGCCCATTAATGGTCGCAAGTGTGATTAGCTCACATACCCTTTTGGAGGCTATGTTCTCCGAAGAAAACGTATCGACGGCGACAACTACTCTGGTTAACCCAATTCCTCTTGTCTTTCTGATTGCGGTACTAAACACATCTTTTATTACCTTTTCAGTCACAGAATCGCGTTTACCCAAGCCTGTGAATAAAATTCGCTTCGGGGCTATCTTACCAAGGGTGTGAATTAAGGTAGAAGTTCCTGATTTTCCAACAAGTTCACCTTCGTCAAACAGGGGTCTTAGAGAGCCATCTAAGGCTAGGTTCACGCGGTTCAATTCCCCCGAGCTAAATTCTTCCTCTTCAAATAAGCCCACGAGTAAGCAGTCCCCGACTATTTCTAATGGGGTCCCTTTTTGAAAATTTATATCCATCTTAATTTCACCTTGTTAAGTAGTATGTGATTTCCATCTCACTTTATCATTAAGACTTTCTGAATCGGTACCCATAGGATGATCCTTTTTGAGTTGTCCATTGATATAATCCCCTGAAGATAGTGAAAAACGATAGTCTACGAAGAGAAGGATTTAAAATGGAAAATCGAACTCAGACCGGTCGTGAAAAAGATATTTTGCAACGAGCAGCGAAAGTTTTACCTCAAGGTTCGCTGGGTAATCTAAATTATGATCTTATCGTAAATAGAGGTAAAGGAAGCCACATATGGGATGAAAGTGGAAATGAGTATATAGATTACCTTCTAGGATCTGGCCCCATGGTTGTTGGGCATTCTAATCCCTATGTTATGGAGGCAGTACTAAAGCAGTTGAATAGCGGCACGACCTTTTTCGCTACTAACGAGAAATCGGTGGAATTGGCTGAAGAGATCGTTAAGGCGGTTCCATGCGCAGATAAAGTGCGTTTTTGCAGCACAGGATCGGAAGCCACTTTATACGCCATGCGAGCTGCAAGGGCTTTCACAAAAAAAGACAAGATACTTAAATTTGAAGGCGGGTTTCATGGTATGAATGATTATGCACTGATGAGCATGTCACCGTCGAAGCTATTAGATTATCCACAGGCGGAGCCGGATACTGCGGGGATACCGAAATCACTCCAATCAGAAATGTTAATAGCCCCCTTTAATGATTTGGAGACCACATCAGCAATAGTTGACCGGTATAGCGATGAATTGGCTGGAGTCATTGTGGAACCTTTCCAACGCCTTTTGCCACCTAAACAGGGTTTTTTGGAAGGGCTAAGGGAAATAACTAGTCATTATGAGATACCCCTAATTTTTGATGAAGTCGTGACTGGATTCAGGTTTTCCTACGGAGGGGCCCAAGATTATTATGGGGTGGTACCTGATATTTGTACCTTAGGAAAGGCCATCGCTGGAGGTTTTCCACTTACGGCCGTTGCAGGACGGGACGAGATCATGACACATTTTGATTCCGACAAAGTTGGGAAAGAAGGATTTATGCCGCATATTGGGACCCTAAATGGAAATCCTGTAGCCTGTGCAGCTGGACTGGCGACTTTAAATATTCTTAAACAAGACGGTGTTTACGACGGAATCTTTGATACTGGCCGGAAAGTCATGGAAGGGCTTCAAGATATATTAGATAAATCGGAAATACCCGGCAAAGTTGTTGGGGAATCGGTACTTTTTGATGTATTTTTCACGTCTGAGGAAATTTATGATTACCGGAGTGCCCTAAAGGCTGATTCTCAAAAATTATCTAGATTCAATCAATTACTTCTAGAACATGGTGTTTTAAAAGGAAGCACCAAATTCTATTTTTCAACTGAGCACGATGATAAAGACGTGGAAAGGACTCTGGCTGCATTTGGGGAGGTTATTGAGATAATGAGGTCGGAGTGAGATTTGTTTTGGGAGGATATTGCCAGGTATTTCAGGTATTTCAGGTATTAAACAACTATTGTCATCACTTTGGGATCATCGTTGGGGTTCATAGTAAGTTCAACTTTCTCAATCACACCAGTCATTTCCTTACATGATGCTGTTTTCACTTTTATGTAATTGCTAGTCAGCCCAGTGTAGGTGGCGAATTGGTCGCCTTTACCTCGCTCTGAAGATTCTTCCCAGAGGACAAATTCATGCCTTCCAATATTCGATTCTCTATATTTTCTAAAACTATTTTCTGCTATTTCTATAAGTGTCTGAGACCTTTTATGTTTTGTGGCAGAGTCGACATTGTCGGTCAGGTGTGCTGCGGAGGTACCTGGCCTCACAGAGAATTTGAAAACATGCAGGTCAGAGAAACCCACCCCTCTACATAGTTCGGCAGTTTCACTGAAATCTGTAACGCTTTCACCTGGGAAACCGACAATAACATCGCTAGTTATAGACGCATCCGGGAGAATGGATCTTATCTGATTGATCGAACTAACATACCCTTCTGCAGTGTATCTTCTTCGCATAGTTTCTAGAATCGTATTGCTTCCGCTTTGGAGCGGTACATGGAAATGTCGGCAGAGCCTGGGGTCTGCCCATAGATCTAGTAAACCATTATCAATTTCCTGTGGCTGCAGCGAAGATACTCTTAAACGTGGAACATCTGTGTTTTCAAGTATGCTGGATAACATCTGCCTAAGAGAGCTGTTATCTAGGTCAAACCCATAACTTCCTAGTTGTGTACCTGTAAGCACTATTTCTTTAAATCCAGACTCAGATAAATGATTAATCTGGTTTATAAGATTCTGAACAGGAACACTCTTTTCCCGACCTCTTACTTTTGGAACTATGCAATAAGCACAAATTTGATTGCATCCTTCTTGAATTTTAACCATTGCCCGCGTTCTGGTACTGAACGAATTCATAGAATGGTGAGAAGTTGAGAGGTCCGGTATCGTGACTTCGGCGTTTAATTCTTCAATTACTCTACCTACAATTTCTTTTTTGCCTACGTTTCCAATAACGAGGTCTATTTCGGGTATGGAGATTAGGGTTTGTGGTTCTCTCTCCGCATAACATCCGGTAAATACCACAAAAGAATCGGGATTCATTTTCTTTGCTGATCGAGCCGAATTCCTGCCTTTTCTGTCAGCAATGTGTGTGACTGTGCATGAGTTTAGTACGTATACATCGCATTGCTGATCGTCTTTAACTATTTCAAAACCAGCTCCATGAAATTCCTCAGAGAGCTTAAGAGTATCCGCTTGGTTTAATTTACAGCCATGGGTTTCGAAGGCTACACGCATGGGTTTTTATTGGACTCCCTAGTAAACTATTGTTAGTAAAATGTGAATTAATTATATGCTTCTTTCGGTAGGTGTATTCGAGGCTCATATATGACGGAAACTAGAAACATTGATATCTGGACGGATCGGATTAACGCAATACGGGAACTCCTTCCGGAGGCGACCACATTTATGGAAAAAAGCGGGATACCGACAATTTCCGATAGCTCAGCATTGAGTGTTTCAATGCTGTGGGTCGATGCGGCTGACAAAGATCATTTAATTCTTACAGCTCTAAATGATATACAAAGTCATTTTTTGGCTGAAAATGAAGTTGATGATGTAGAAACCGTTAGGGGTGTTGAACCCTTTATGTCTGGAGATGATTTGATTAGTTCCTTTTACTGTCTTTGGACTTTAGTCTGGGATGGATTTAGGGGGATTTCGGTCAAATTGAGTACCACGTCTTCAGGGTATTCGCCGGTAATGTCAATTAAATGCCACTCAGAAGGTTCCGAAATTGTTTTTTCGGCAGTAGACGATGACAAAAAATTCCTTAAGTGTTTAGGTGATTGTTTTTTTGCCGAAACCAGCGTAATTAAGTAGTCTTACCTATATGTCACGCCTGAGTCGACTGTTATAATCCCGAGTGAACAGCATAAGAAAAGTGCTCTATATAGTCCAGTTTTCTCCAAGAGACTTTTCACATTTAATATCGGGAGAATTTAATGGTTGAAAGAGTTTTTGTCACTGGGGTTGGTTCTATTAGCCCAGTTGGTTTATCGATAGAGGAAACTTGGTCCAATATAACTAAAGGCGTGTCAGGGGTAGATACTATTTCCTCCTTTGATCCGGAAGGATATGAAACTACTTTTGCTGCAGAAGCCACCAGTTTTGACCCGGAAGCCTATGTCGACCGAAAACAAGCTAGGAGAATGGACCGGTTTGTTCAATTAGCCGCGGCAGCATCATTAGAGGCTTTCGACAACAGTGGTATTTCAATAAATAATGGAAACGCCGACAGAGTGTCAGTAATGGTAGCAAGTGGTATCGGAGGAATCATTACGCTTTCAGATCAAATTGGTGTTTTGAATGGAAGAGGGCCAACCAGGGTAAGCCCTTTCCTTGTTCCTATGATGCTGCCTGATATGGCCTCCGGGCAGGTATCGATGCTATTAGGGGCAAAAGGAGCCAATTACTGTACCGTTTCTGCCTGTGCGAGTGGAGCAGACTCAATTGGTATGGCATTTGAAGCGATTCGGCGAGGTGATGTAGATGCCGCTGTCACTGGGGGAGCTGAAGCGGCAATTTGTCCTGTGGGTGTGGCGGGTTTTAACGCCTGCCAGGCGTTATCTAAAAGAAATGATGACCCCCAGGCAGCCTCAAGGCCTTTTGATGCCACTCGGGATGGATTTGTTCTTGGTGAGGGCGCCGGCGTGCTTGTACTAGAAAGCCAAACCTCCATGGACTCTCGCGGTGCAGAGCCAATAGCGGAAATGATCGGATATGGTTCTACTGCAGATGCTTACCATATAACCCAACCTGGCCCGGAAGGAGAGGGTGGGGCGAGAGCCATGAATATGGCTCTCAGTAAGGCTGGTATTAGTCCAGAAAATATTGACTATATCAATGCCCATGGTACTTCTACACCTCTAAACGATAAATTTGAGACAATGGCGATGAAGTCAGTCTTTGGGGAGCATGCATACGATATGCCTATAAGTTCCACCAAATCTATGACAGGTCACCTATTGGGGGCCAGTGGAGCCTTAGAAGCGGCTATTACAGTTATGGCGCTTAAAAACCAGATAGCACCACCAACTATAAATCTAAGAAATAGCGATCCGGATTGTGACCTAGATTACACGCCTGATAGTCCAAGGCAGACTACCATTACGACTGCAATGAGTAACTCTTTTGGTTTTGGCGGGCATAATGCGTCTTTAATCTTTCAAAACCCAAGTTGATTTTGTAAGGTTTATCGACATTGAAATATGAGAAATGGATAGTTTTACCAAAAGCCACCGATTCAGAAATCGCTGAATTAGGTCTAGGGGGGGTGGAATCAACCCTGTTGGTCCATAGAGGGATATATACAGAGGATGATTTAGACGAATTTCTTTCACCTACACTCTCTTCCGTTCACGATCCTTTTCTCTTGCCTGATATGTCTAATTCTGTGGATAGGTTGATACAAGCTGTAGACTCAAACGAGACTGTAGGAGTATTTGGAGATTTTGACACAGATGGTATCTCAGGGACTGCGCTCTTAACACGTGGTCTGGAAAATTTAGGTTTAAAGGTTTTCCCATACGTTCCGCATAGGGTTGATGAAGGTCACGGGATTAGCCCTCAGTCACTAGAATTTTTTTCTTCTCAGGGTGTAACCCTATTGATAACTGTTGATTGCGGGGTCACATCTATTGACGAGATTCAAACCGCCTTGGATATGGGTATTGAGACGATAGTGACAGATCATCATACAGCTCTTGATGGGATGCCTCACGCTATCGGGATAGTGAACCCTTCTCTTCCAAATTCATCCTACCCCTTCAAATACCTCACAGGTGTTGGTACCGCATTTAAAGTAATGCAAGCTCTGTACCTGAGAAAAAAAATCGAATTACCGGATGAATTATATGTCTATGTCACCTTGGGAACTATTTCAGATGTTGGCCTTATGCGGGATGAGAATCGTTATCTGGTCAGTAAAGGTATGGATGTTTTAAGAAAATCAGAGTTCGTTAGTCTTGATGCATTGATAAAGGTATCCAATGCTTCAAAAAAAAATTTGTCCACTCAGGACATGTCATTTGGCATCATTCCTAGGATTAATGTGGCGGGGAGGTTAGATCATGCCAAGCTGAGTTTGATGTTATTACTTTCATCCGACAAGTCTGAGGCCGATCGGATAGCCGAAGAATTAAACGAAATGAATAAAAAGCGGCAGATTCTCACGGAAAAGGCAATGCAGGAGGCCGAAAAGCAAATCAAAGGTGATTTTAAAGATGGGGTCCCTGCCATCATATTTGCTGGTAAATCCAGTTGGATACCGGGTATTTTAGGATTAATTGCTGGGAGATTAGCAGAAGAATATCATCGCCCGGCGATAGTCGCCTCCGGAGACGGTGAAATGTTTCGGGCTAGTGCTCGAAGCATACCGGAATTCAATATGATCGAGGCTTTAGATTTATGCAGTGATAGTTTCGAGCGATATGGAGGCCACCCTATGGCCGCTGGATTCACGATAAAAAAAGATAAACTCAGAGATTTTCGGAAGGCGATGTCTTCAGTCGCGGATGAATTATTGTCTGGTTTGGATGTAGAGCCTGAGTTAACTATTGAGGCCGAAATATCTCCCTCATGGATTAATAGTGATTCATTGAGTTTTCTAAATGCGTTAGAACCATACGGGGAGCAGAACAAAGAACCGATCTTCATGACTTCCAGCATGAATGTAGTAGATGCAAAGAGAGTCGGGGCTTCTAAAAACCATCTAAAACTAACGATGGAACACCAGGGTCGGATATACGACAGTATTGCCTTCAGGCAAGGTGACCGGATTGACCAATGTAAGGGGTTGGTAGACGTAGCATATAAACCGGAGATGAATTACTGGAACGGCAAGTACAATCTGCAATTTATAGTATCGGATTTCAGACCCGCTTAATCGCTATTTTGAGTTCGCCTTCTTTCTGCCCTACTGGGTTGAGGTACAGCCTCTATCATTTCATTTCTAATTTGATCTGCATTTCCGAATCTGGCTTTAAACACCAGAAGGGGTATCATGGCGGCAAGTACAGCTATGGCTATGAAATGAGCTTCCTGTAACCCCATTCCCCATATTCTGTCCTCTCTCAAAAAAGTAATTAGGAATCTTCCTACCGAGTAAAGTGCTAGGTAAAGACAAAATAACATACCAGCAGGTTTGATCCGATCTTTTAAATTCCAAATCAACATTAGACTGGTGAGATTCCAGATTATTTCAAACGCGACCACGGGCTGTACTGAGGCATTCAGGCCTGTGTTAGCACAATATACAGCTGCACTTTGTGCGTGAGTCCATATGAATCCAAAGAAATAGTCGGTAGCTTTTGCACAATGCTCCCCATTGACTATGTCTCCTAGGCGACCGATGGACTGGGCCATTAACATTGCCGGTGCGGTTAAGTCGGCTATCTGCATTACAGGCATCTTTTTTACAAGGCCGTAGGTTATACCTCCAATAGCTCCCCCTAAAATACCACCCCAAACCCCTATGCCCCCTGACCATATAGCAAAGATTTGAAGGGGATTATCTAAATAATTCGGACCAGTTTGGAGGTTGTCAATCACATGCACTAGCCTTGCTCCAATTATTCCGCAAATAATTCCCCACACGGCTATTGAATACACGTCATCCGGGTTTATATTTCTCAGTGAAGCCCATCTCCCTACGAGAAACACAGCTGTAGCCACAGCTATGAAGCTGAACACCCCATGCCAACTAAGCAGGAATGAAGAAGACTCAAATAAAAATGGTCCTGTTACTATTTCAATCATGTTGCTTCAATGAAATTTAGAACTCCTCAATAATTAGGATTAATTCTTATCCTGCCCAGAAGGTATGTCAAGGTAAGATTTAACGTAAATGATTTTCGGTTGGTAAGTTTGGATTAGTTAATGATAACGGAATTAAATACCATTACCTCATTAATTGAGGATTTTCTAGAATATCTGGTCGTTGAGAGGGCTTGTTCTAACAACACCTTGGTGTCTTACAGAAGCGATCTAAATCAGTTTAATGAGCATGTTAATTTGACCCATGTTAATGAGATTGCTGCCAGGCACATAGACAACTACGTAAAGTACTTATCATATAAAGGATATCTTTCTACAACTAGGAGTAGGAAATTAGCTTCCGTCAGATCATTTGTTTCTTATTTACATTCGGAAGGGATTATTGACCATGACCCTACTGACCTAATTCCAACTCCAAAGAGATCTCAGCACCTACCTAAAGTTTTGAAATTATCAGACGTCAAGAAGCTATTACAACTTCCCTTAGATGTGTCTTCCGCCCCAGATGCAATGCGAGATGCTGCTATGCTTCAGATAGCTTATGCCAGTGGGTTAAGGGTTAGCGAAATAGTAGGCCTAGATGTTGAGGACGTAGATTTCACTGTAGGGTCGGTGAGATGTATGGGTAAAGGCTCGAAAGAGAGGATAGTACCTGTTCATAGGATTGCCTTGGATAGTATAGATATTTATGTTCGAAGAGGTCGGGTAATTTTCAATCAACAACAATCTAAGGCGTTATTTTTGAATAGAAGAGGCAACAGACTCACTAGACAAGGCTTCTGGGGCATTGTGAAGAAATATTCAAAATTGATAGGGTTAGAAAATTCCATGACCCCTCATACCCTCAGGCATAGCTTCGCTACTCACCTACTGGAAGGTGGAGCGTCTATAAGACACGTACAAGAATTGCTTGGGCATGCTAGTATTTCAACAACGCAGATTTACACACATCTGGCGCTCGAGTTTGTTAGAGATCAGTATGATAATGCTCATCCAAGAGCATAAGCAGATTGTCAGCAAATTAAATTTATAGAATCGGAGGAGTTTCAAAATGCCAAGTAAAGGAAAGCAAAGGGCATCCAGACAAGCGCAGCTAAGAAACAAAAGGCGAAAATCTTCGAAGAGTCAGGTAGTTGATTCAAGAGTGACGCAAAATTCCTCCTCTTCCGCTCAAGTTGATTCAGATATTGAAATTGAACCAATAGTTTCTACCTCCGAAACGAAACCAATACGTCAAAATACCGGCAGACCGGCTCAAGTGGGTACAAATGTGTTGAGATATGAATACCTAGGGAGTGAAATCAAGCGGATATCTGTAGCCGCGGCCGTTATAGTTATATTGCTGGTTGCGTTATCTTTTTCATCTATAACGGCGTAGAGATACACTCAAAGTACGTTCAAGCTGGCTAACTTATGGGGTTAGATAGATTCACCGAAAGACTAGCTCATGTACCCACCGGTCCTGGGGTTTATTTGATGCGGGATGAAAATAACGTCATCCTGTATGTTGGAAAGGCCAGCAATCTTAGAAATCGCCTTAGATCCTATTTTGTTCCAACTCACCATGAGGACCTCAAAACAAGGGTACTGGTTTCAAAGATTGAAGATTTTGAATTTATAGTTACAGAATCTGAACAGGAAGCATTGATTCTTGAATGTAACTTGATCAAGGAATATCAGCCTCAATTTAATTCTAGATTAAAAGATGACAAGTCCTATCCATTTATTAAAATAGATAATTCGGAAAATTTCCCCCAAGTTTACATTACGAGAAATATCCAGAAAGACAACGCCCAATACTTTGGCCCCTATGCCAGTGCCGGAAGCGTGAGGAAAACATTGTCTCTGTTAAAGAAGCTATTTCCCTATAGATCTTGTACTAAGACCATCACTGGGACAGATGACAGGGCATGCCTAGATTTCCACATAAACAGGTGTATAGGGCCGTGTATCGGTGCGGCTGATAAAAACCAATACAAAGATATTATTGATCAGGTGGTTCTTTTTCTAGAAGGTAGTACAAACCAGATTGTCAGGTCCCTAAAAGACAAGATGGGTCAGTCGGCTGAAAATTTGGAATTTGAAAAAGCCGCTGTTATAAGGGACCAGCTAAAGTCCATCGAAAAGGTTCATGAGGGTCAAAAAGTTCTCACTTTGAGACCAGAGAGTTTGGATGTTATAGCTTGTTCCCAATGGTCAGACGACGCCTGGATCGAGATATTTTTTATTCGCCAGGGAAAATTAATTGGCCGCGATTCGTATCTCATGGAAGTTGGACAGTATGATGACATTCAAGGTGTACAAAATGCATTTCTTCAGCAGTTCTATGAGGTCGCACCATACATACCTCCAACTGTGCTAATCCAAATTCCTGTGGGTGAGGAAGGTTCCCATATAGAAGGATTTCTATCTGCAAAAAGAGGGTCTTCGGTTCGGCTTTATCGGCCTGTCAGGGGAGAGAAAAGGCGATTGGTGGAAATGGTTTCCAATAATGCCAGAGAGGCATTGGATCAACACAAGGTAAAGAAATTTGTGAAATTGAACCAAGATGACACAGCCATTGAAGAACTCCAAGAGGCTTTGAATTTACCTAGGTTGCCTAGACGAATTGAGTGCTATGACATTTCCAACATACAAGGTACCAATGCTGTTGGCAGTATGGTGGTATTTGAAAAGGCCAGACCTAAGACATCAGAGTATAGGAGATTCCAAATAAAAAACGTAAAAGGGGTGGACGATTACTCTATGATGAAGGAGATGTTGACCAGGCGTTTCAAAAGGTTGGTTGATAAAAATTCATCATCCTCATCTTGGACCAGTGACCCGGATTTGGTTTTAATAGATGGCGGTAAGGGCCACCTTGGGGTTGCCCTGCAGGTATTCTTAGAACTTGGGGTGACAGATATACCATTGGCTAGTTTAGCCAAAGAAAACGAAGAATTGTTTGTTCCCTACATGTTGGAACCAATCCTTTTACCTAGAAATTCCCCTGCACTCTTTCTAGTGCAAAGAGCTAGAGATGAGGCACATAGATTTGCCATTACATACCATAGGGCGAAACGCTCTAAAAGCACCCTTAAATCTACACTGGATTCCATCGAGGGTATCGGCCCTCAAAAACGTAGGGCCTTGCTTAAAAAGTTTGGTTCTATAAAGAATATAAGGTCAGCTGAAGTAGAGGAGTTGTCCGAGATTGTTGGAATAACTAATAAATTGGCTGAAAAGATAAAAACTTCCATTTAGCTGTTATTATTTGTTTAGTTTAACTTGTTTATAGCCTCTTCACAGCCGATTACACCATCAAATAAATCATCGTATAATTCAGGCTTGGTGGTTATCAGAGAATGTCCTGAAATATTGCAGATAGATACAATGTTTGCTACCTCCAAATCTATATTGGGATCAGTAGAATTCTCCCTTAATGTGTGACCGGTTTTTGTGGCTGTCTCTAAGTCTAGTGGAGACATTGTCATAAATTCTAGTAGACCCAGGTATCCGATTTCAGATTTTCGGTCAAAATCTTGAGACTTCCATATTTTAGAAACTGACAATGGAGAAATAATGATCTCTATTTCGCCGTCAATAGCCTTGTACAATAGATTTTGACAGCCTATATGACCTGATTTGTACCCTACTAAGACCGAGGAATCTATTACAGCAGTATATTTAGACATTATAGGAACGCCTTCCTCGCAATCTCTTTTGCTTCTTCTTCAGATAACTCAATTGGAGAACCTATAGGTCTGTCTGCTTGCCGGTTTAGGTATTCGTCTTGCCATATTGACTCTTGCACTTTTGTCTGGTTCTCCATAGGCTCAGAACGATCAGAAGGGTTTTTACCTAGGTACAGCTCTAAAGATTCCTCTAGTATCTCCCTCATAGACATTCGAGATTGAGCAGACTTAGCTTTAGCAAGCAAGTATATATCCTCACTTATTTTGGCAAATAATTGACGGGTCGGCCCCTCATTCTTTTTTCTTGGCATTATGATACCTTTGGCTTCAGAGCAGTATTCATTTAAAATTCAAATCAGTCCGATAGCATTTCACGAACAATAGAAATATATCAATATTACCTGTAAACGTAAATGCAGTCTGTATTGAGAGAAATATTAGTTAAAGATTAGATTAGTGAAGATATGAAGATATTAGTGGCACCTCAAGAATTTAAAGGGAGTATATCTGCCTTATCAGCGGCTGAGGCGGGTAAGACTGGCATACTGAGAGTGTTTCCTCAAGCTGAGGTGGTGCTTTGTCCCGTAGCTGACGGAGGTGATGGAACCTTGGAGACTTTGGTTGAAGTATCTGGGGGTGAAGTTAGGACCTGTAGCGTTCAGAATCCAATCGGCGAAACAATTCAGGCCCAATGGGGTGCGATGGGTGATGGAGTTACTGCAGTCATAGAAATGGCCCGAACTTCAGGGCTTGCATTACTTAGCCTAGCTGAGAGGGATCCTTTGAATGCGTCAACATATGGTTTGGGACAGGCGATATCTGAGGCTTTGGATGAGGGTTTTCGTAAGTTCATAGTAGGAATAGGAGGGAGCGCGACAAACGATGCAGGGGCAGGGATGGCTCAGGCGCTTGGAGCAAATTTGTTGGATGGCTACGGGAATGCTATTAATTTTGGTGGAGCCGCTTTAGCGAATTTGCAAACAGTGGATATTTCCAATATGGATAGTCGCATAAAAAAATCCAAATTTTTGGTGGCATGCGATGTAAGTAATCCATTAACTGGGCTAGAAGGGGCATCGGCTGTATATGGACCACAAAAAGGTGCAACACCAAAGATGGTTCGGAGTTTGGATGATGCCCTTTCCAATTTCGCCACAGTGGTGAAAAAGGACTTAAAGAAAGATGTTTCAGAAATTTCAGGTGCTGGTGCTGCTGGTGGCCTAGGAGCTGGGATGATGGCGTTTATGGGTGCGGAGTTAAAGGCTGGCGTGGATATAGTGTTAGACACTGTTAATTTAAGAGAAAAACTCTCCTCAGTTGACCTTGTAATAACAGGAGAGGGTGGTATGGATTTCCAAACTGTTTATAACAAAGCTCCAATAGGAGTCGCCCGGATAGCTTCAGAGCATAATATTCCGACTATTGCGATTGCAGGATTGCTTGGGAGTAATTTCAAGATAGTTCATGAGCATGGTATTCGTGCTGCTACCTCTATAGTGAATGGGCCAATTACTCTTGAGGAGGCATCAGAGAGGGCTTTCGAATTGATATCTGATTCTGTGGAAGAAAGTCTTCGGTTCATATCGGTTGGCATGGATTTAGTTTAAATCAGTCTTCTTCTACGAGAAGTAAATGAACTTCTCCCGGTCCGTGAACTCCTGTAACCAAGGTATATTCGATATCCGCAGACCTACTGGGCCCTGAAATCAAGCTAGTGTAGGAACTCGAGTTGCCATCAACAAAATCTTTTCTTTGGAGAGTAAATAACTCGTCTAACGAAGGTAGTACTTGCCCTTTGCCAACTACAGCTACGTACATTGGAGGAGCCAGGCTTACCAGCCTACCTACTTCATTACTTGCCGAGACGACACATGTACCAGTTTCTGCTATGGCATAGTCAACCCCTGTAACACCAATGTCAGCATTTACAGCCTGCAGCCTATTAAAAGAAGGGTTTTGATCGTTAGGTTTCACGACAGTTATTTCACTTTTAGGCGGTAAGTTACCTTTCCCCAGATTTAATCTTCCTGTGGATTCTTGATCTGAAATGACAATATGGGTTAAATTTCTTTCAAACGCTAATGACGCTATGTAGTCAGATGCATCGTCATAACTATCACATCTGTGTACTTTCCAGCCTGCGTTTTGTGAAGAAATCTTAAGTGTGTCAAATAGTTCCATCCAGTCGGTGCGAGATTGATAGCGAATGGCTTCGGTTCGTTCAATCAAATCATCGATATTGTCATCAATTAGCAGCTTTTTGCTGAGATCAGTTTCACCATTGGAACCGGATGACAAAGCTTCTTTAACTCTATTTAAAAAACTTTCGCGACTCATTTTCTCCTCACTAGGAATTACAGATAATGTTCTGCCCCTAGTTTTAAAACGTTGTTTAAGTGAGTATAAAGGTAACAGCAACCCTCTTTTTTTGCTTTTCCCATTTGCTTTTCAGAAGAGGCTGTCCCGGATACCAATCCGGCATCTGCTATAGACTTGAAAATTTCTTTTATCGCGGTGCTTACAGGCGGTTCATTTGCTTTGCCTGGATGACCTAGAGATTGCGACAGGTCTGATGGACCTACGAAAAAGACATCGACATCTGCAACGGATAAAATCTCGTCTAGATTTTCTATGGCCTCTCGATCTTCTATTTGTAGCACAACGATGGAATCAAGGTTTGAGGTTTTAGAATATTGACCCAACTCCACTCCTATGCCGTAATTTGATGGCCGGGTGCCCATTGCCAGCCCTCTATTCCCCAACGGGTGGAATTTTACAGATTCAACAGCGGCTTTCGCTTCCTCTTGGCATTTAATATGAGGGACTTGAACTCCATCGACTCCCCTGTCCATTACTCTCATAATATCAATGGGGGAGTTGGATGGAGGCCTTGCAATGGCTGTTATTCCTGCAGCCTTCGCAGCTATGGCCATCACTTCAAGATTGGATAGGTCTATGGACCCATGTTCACAGTCAAGAAGCACCCAGTCGAACCCGAGTGCTGCAATCATTTCAACTAATTGGGGAGAGCTAAACATCATTGACACTCCCACCATGGGAGTCTTCGCTAACATGGCAGCTTTCATTTCTGGTGCTTTCATTTTATTTGCACTTGAATTTCTTTGGTTAAATTTTCATATTAGAGTATGTTTACGATACCCTATTTTTGGATTAATTAGGAATTATCATAGTTTAATGGAAAGAAAGTGAATAAATGGGCCAATCACAGTCCCTGAAAATAAAGGATTTGATACCTGAATTAAGAAAGATAGTCGGTGATGACTATGTTCTGGATGATCAGGCAGACCTTTTAGTTTATGAATACGATGGGTCGATTGACCGCGGTAATCCAGTAGTAGTAGTTTTGCCGGATACTGCGAAGAAGATATCCCAAGTGTTAAAGCTGGCCAGGTCAAATTCGATTCCTGTTGTGGCCAGAGGAGCAGGGACTGGCCTTAGTGGGGGAGCTATAGCAGAACATGGTGGGATTGTTTTATCCATGGCGAGAATGAATCAGATTTTAGAGGTCAATAGAAGCGATCGATATGCAATTGTGGAGCCGGGTGTGGTAAACCTAGACCTATCCACTCATGTGGCTTCTGAGGGCCTTTATTATGCTCCTGACCCATCTAGCCAACGTGCATGCACAATCGGAGGAAATATCGCAGAGAATTCCGGCGGCCCACACTGTTTAGCGTATGGTGTTACAACAAATCATGTTTTAGGTATGGAAGTTGTATTAGCAGACGGAACTATAACCTGGTTCGGAGAAAATGAGAGAGATGGGATCGGCTATGACCTTCGAGGAATAACTATAGGGTCAGAAGGTACCTTGGCAATCGTGACGAAAATATCTGTTCGATTGTTGAGATTGCCTGAGCATGTGAAGACCATGTTGATGTCTTTCGAAACGATTGAGGATGCCAGCGCAGCTGTTACCGGAATAATTGGTGCTGGGATGGTACCAGCTGCCTTGGAAATGATGGATCATTTTTGTATCAAGGCAGCTGAGGGTGCCGTAGGAGCGGGATACCCTGAAGGGGCCGGGGCAGTCCTTTTAGTTGAGTTGGACGGTCTGTTGGAATCTGTTGAAGAGGAATCAGAAGAAATAGAAGCTATATGCCGTGAATTCAGCCCTCTGGAAATTAGGGTGGCAACGGATTCCCTCGAAAGAGAAAAATTATGGTCAGGACGGAAAGGTGTATTAGGAGCCCTTGGTAGGTTGGCACCAAATTATTATTTGGTTGACGGGACTATACCAAGGACAAAATTAGTCGAGGTTTTAAAGAAAATAAATGAAATATCGGAAAGAAGCGGGTACCCAATAGCTAATTTGTTACATGCAGGCGATGGGAACCTCCACCCGTCTATATTGTTTGACGAAAGGAAACCTGGGGATGTTGAAAACATACTAGCTATAGGAGCGGAAATTCTGAGGATTTGTGTGGACTCGGGAGGGGTTTTGTCTGGCGAACATGGAATTGGCCTAGAGAAACAGGATCAAATGCCTTTGATGTTTAGTGAAGAAGACATGGCAACTATGTCCCTTTTAAAATTGGCCTTCGAAACTGAAGATCTGCTTAACCCGGGCAAGGTTTTCCCCACTGGGGCGGGTTGTGGGGATATTTCTCAAGCTAGGGCAATTGCGAGGGTAGGTCCGGGCGCCTACATATAGATAGCAGGTATCCAATAGAAAATGGAAGAAAAACATCTAATAGATGGCATTCAGCCCAACCAAGGACTGATTTATCCAGAAGATACAAATGAACTTTCTTCAGTTTTGTCTGACATCACTGAACCAGGCAGGGTCGTAGTTCCTATTGGTGGGGCAACCAGACTTCAAATAGGTGCGAAAATGCCAACCTATGATTATGCTTTGGACCTTTCCAATATGAACCATTTGCTGGCCCATAATTCTGCTGATCTTACCTGCATAGTCCAATCTGGTATTACTTTACATAGCTTGCAAAATCAACTGAAGGAACAAGAACAATTTTTGGCAGTTGATGCTGCTTTTCCGGGAAAGGCAACAATCGGAGGTACTTTAGCATCCAATGCACCAGGATACTTGCGATGGCAGTTAGCTCATATGCGTGACATGGTAATTGGTATGCAGGTCGTTTTACCATCAGGGACAGTAACCAAAAGTGGTGGTCCAGTGGTCAAAAACGTATCGGGGTACGATATGGCAAGATTACATGTTGGGGGCTATGGGACATTAGGGGTAATATCGGAAATATCGTTTAAATTGACTCCCCTACCCCGCAGGCAAGGTTCATTTTTGGTGGGGTTTGAATCAGAACATGAGCTGCAAAACTTTTCAGAAGAAATTTTCGACAGTTATGTGATGCCGTTGGCTTTAACTGGAATGAATGAAAATTTGATTAAAATGTTACAGATTGATGCTCCCCAGTGCCAATATTTGATGGTCATCAGAATTGGTGGGAGGCAAATGGCATTTGATCGCCAATTAAATATTTTAAACAAAATGGTTGGTCAATATCAGGATTCCCAGACAGACTTTCTGGAGCAAAATGCATCTGATCGATTATGGGAAAAAGTCAGAGATTTTAAAGGATACGGAGCAATTTCTAGTATTACTGGAAGGGTGTTTTCAACCCCAACAAGATTACGTGGCTTATTGCGAGATATTGATAATTATGTTGAAGAAATTGGATTGACTTTGGCTATTTGTATTCAACCTGGGTTTGGGACTATGGAATTTCATATTGATAAGGTTCCTGCGGAAAGCGAAGTTAGGTCAACTCAGATGATAGAGCGAATTCATGACATAGCTCGGCAAAATCAATCACACATTAATTATGAAACATTGCCAGCAGATTTTAAAAATGGGTTTAATATGTGGGGCAAGGTAAATGAAGGCTCTCTTGGGATTATGCGATCTCTAAGAGATACATATGACCCAGGTAAGAAATTAAATAGAGGCCGGTACTTAACAGATAAAGAAGATATTTAACTAGATATGCCTGAAGTCGGAACAGTTCCAAAACCTACGTGGCTTGATGAGTCAGAATTGTACAAATGTGTCCATTGTGGATTCTGCTTACAGGCCTGCCCAACTTATTTGGCTACTGGGTTGGAGACGGAATCACCAAGGGGAAGGATTGCTTTGATGAAGGCAGTTAATGAAGGGAGATTAGAAATTTCTAATCAAGTGATGAGGCATTGGGACTTATGCGTTCAGTGTCGGGCCTGTGAGGATGTATGTCCTTCAGGAGTTCCATACGGGAATTTAATTGAAGCCACCATGGACCACGTGAGGGATTACCGGAGAATTGGATTGCTTCCGCGCCTGGTCTATGAGATCGCCCTGAGGTATTTATTACCGAATCAGAAAAACCTTTCGGTTTTAGTTTCAATGATGGATTTTTACATCAAAAGCGGATTCCAAAAATTGGTGAGGAAGACAAAAATATTGAAATTAATCTCAAGAAGACTAGAGAATCTGGAAATGATGACACCGACTTTAAACGGGGAATTTTTTCGGGCCGACGGCCATCTGTATCAATCTGGTATGGCAGATGCTGAGAAGATTCAAATGCTTACAGGTTGCGTCATGCCACTCACTCAGGGTAATCAAATGCGGGCAGCAGTCAGAGTTTTGAATAAAGCCGGGAAAGATGTTGAAGTTCCTTCGTCCCAAGTTTGTTGTGGAGCAATCAATTCTCACGTTGGGGACGTAGAAAAAACAAAGGACCTGGCTAGAGAAAATATAGAAGCTTTTTCTAACGGAAATCCAGACGGAGTTATCGTGGTGGCTTCGGCAGGATGTGGGGCCAGGATGAAGGAATACGGTCCTCTGTTGGCTGACGACCCAGAATATAGTTCAAAGGCTACTAACTTTAGTAAAAGGGTTGTCGATATAAATGAATACCTAAATGGGACTGAATTACAGCTTGGTGAATCTGTTGTTCCTCGGGTGGTTACCTATCAAGACTCGTGCCATCTTGCAAACGTACAAAAAGTAAGAGATGCACCTAGGGATTTACTAAAATCTATCGAAGGAGTAGATTTTTGTGAATTGAAAGAAGCCAATATTTGTTGTGGGGCGGGTGGAACATATATGATCACTGAGCCTGAAATGGCAAAGGGAATTTTGGCCAATAAAATGAAAAATATTATTGCGTCCAAAGCTGACACAATTGCAACAGCAAACCCGGGTTGCTTCATGCAATTACAGAATGGGATTAGAGAGGCTGGATTGGACGTGGAAGTAATGTACGTTACTGATCTTTTGGACGAGACTTATACAAAAAAATAAAAAACAAGGAGAAAAGGTATGGATCTAGGGTTAAAAGGAAAAGTCGCAATCGTTACTGGGGGTAGTGACGGAATTGGAAAAGCCGCTGCTATATCCATGGCTTCAGAAGGAGCTAAAGTTGCTATTGTCGGCCGAACTCAAGAAAAATTGAATGCGGCAGTTTCAGAAATTAAAAATACCTCCGGTGGGGATGTTATCGGTGTTGCAGCAGATGTGTCGGTTGAATCTGACGTTAAAGCGATGGTGGACAAGGTAGTAGGAGAATTTGGGCAGCTAGACATTTTGGTTAATAACGCAGGAACCTCTTCTGCTACAACCCTGGAAAAAATGACTGATGAAGACCTAAAAGTCGATTTCGGTATAAAAGTTTATGGGGCTGTTTATTGTGCACGGGCTGCCCTGCCCCATTTGAAAAAATCTGGGGCTGGGGCAATTGTAAATACGACAACCCCCGGAGGGAAGGCTCCTAATCCTGGTGGGCAACCTACCTCATTGTCTAGAGCAGCAGGTATTTCACTTACAAAATCGTGGGCAGGAGAATTGGCAAAAGACAATATCAGAGTAAATACTGTCTGCGTGGGAGTATTGAAATCTGGCCAGCACCGCGCAAGATGGGAATCAGCTAATGCAAAAGATTCTAGCTATACTTTGGAAGATCATTGGAAGATAGTTGGAAAGAATGTTCCGATGGGTCGTATTGGTGAGGCTCACGAGGCTGGAGATTTGATCTGCTTCTTAGCTTCAGCTAAGGCAAGCTACATCACTGGAACTGCGGTTAACGTTGACGGTGGTACATCACCCGTGGTCTAAAAATACTTTTTAAAGGCGAGGGAGATTAAAACTCCCTGGCCTTATTTTCCTGTTTGTCCCCTATGGCGAATAACGTGATCACATAATACTAGGGCGAACATAGATTCCACGATTGGTACTGCCCTTGGTAATACGCATGGATCGTGGCGCCCTCTACCCTGCAACTCGACATCATTACCAAAAATATCCACGGTATCTTGAGAACTCATAATCGTCGCCGTTGGCTTGAATGCGGCTCTCAAAATGATGGATTCCCCGTTACTAATTCCACCTTGAATGCCACCAGAGTTGTTAGTTTTGGTTCGAACTGTACCTTTCGACATGTAGAAAGGATCATTGTGTTGGGAGCCTGTTGAGTAGGTTCCGCCAAAACCGGATCCGACCTCAAACCCTTTACAGGCAGGTAAAGATAGCATCGCTTTCGCTAGGTCGGCGTCTAATTTGTCGAACACAGGTTCTCCAATTCCAACCGGCACATTTGTCGCGAAAGCTTCCACAATCCCCCCCAATGAATCACCGTTCTTCCTAGCCGTTTTGACTGCTTCTATCATTGCGACCGCAGCATCTTGGTCAGGGCATCTCGCCATGTTACTTTCAATTCCCTCTAAGGTTATCTCTTCGTGTCCAATGTTTGACTCTATGTCACTTATTCTCTTGACGAAGGCAACAATTTCAGTGCCATATTCCGCAAATAAAAACTTCTTTGCTATCGCTCCCGCAGCAACTCGCCCTATAGTTTCTCTGGCAGAGGCTCTCCCGCCACCTTTCCAATTCCTGATTCCGTACTTGGCTTGATAGGTATAATCAGCATGCGAAGGTCGGTAAACGCTTTTCATATGCTCGTAATCTTTGCCCTTCGCGTCAGTATTCCACACTGCAATTGATATTGGGGTTCCTAAAGATAATCCTTCAAATACTCCCGATAAGATCTCAGCTTTATCACCTTCTTTCCGTTGAGTGGATATTTCACTTTGCCCCGGTCTTCGTCGGTCGAGCTCCTTTTGAATATCCTCCAAACTTATAGGTAGGCCTGGCGGACATCCGTCAATTACCACCCCCACAGCATCGCCGTGCGATTCTCCCCAGGTTGTTATTCTGAATGCTTTGCCGAATGAATTACTCATTTTTTGTCGTTAACCTAATCAAGGTTACTAATTGTTATGCTATTTATTTAAATGTGTAGGAAACATTATAATCCCGTATTCAACTGGATTTTTGGGACAAAACTCAATAAACCTGATATACGTAGCTAATAAGGTGTATGGATATGATAAGAAATCACGTTAGAAGTAACTTATTGTCTGGGAAACCTTCGATTGGACCTTTTATTGGTCTTCAAAGTCCTAACGTAGCTGAATTGATGGGCAATGCAGGGTTTGACTTCGTAGTAGTGGAATCAGAACATAATGGAATAGAATCGGCCGAAATTGAACACATGTTAATGGCAATAGGAAACACCAATGCCTTGCCGATTGTCAGGATACCTTCCTCGCAACAGGTTTACATACAGAAAGCCTTAGATTTAGGTGCATCGGGGATCGTTGTTCCTGCGGTAAAAACTGCACAGGAGGCTGCTGAAATTGTTTCCGCCACAAGGTTTCCACCGGACGGAAAGAGAAGTTGGGGACCGTTGAGAGCATCTAAATATACCTTTGACAATCAAGATTATTTGAAAAATGCAAACGATAACACTCTTGTGGTGTTAATAATCGAAACTGTAGAGGCTGTTGGTAACCTTCAAGAGATAGCTGCAGTTCCTGGGATTGATGTGTTATTTCTTGGCCCATGGGATATGTGTTTATCCCTCGGACTGGATCCTCTTTTGTTGCCTCATGAGGAAATAGACCAGATATTGGAAAAAATGATTGAAGCTTCGGCTAGGTTTGATGTGGTCGCAGGGGCGGGTGCGTCTGAACCAGATGATGTATGCAAAAGACTAAATCAAGGAGTCAAATTTCTGAGCTATGGCCCTGACTATGCCCTGTTATCTGCAGCGGCAATTTCTGGAGTAGATGCATTTAAAAACTGGAATAAGGATGTTGATTAAGGGAAGGGATTGGTTACTGCAGGGGGAAATAGTCTGATTGCAGGGATAACGATAGTGTTAGAATCGATAGTGGTAGGGGGATATGTTGTGGTTACTCAAATATTTGTACGATAAATGAGTTCAAACGGGTCCGAACTGAACACCTGCGGTGACCTTTCTTTTGAATGAGAGTCTACCGTGGTTCGGACCCCCTTTAACTAGGGTCTTGGAGAAATTTTAGAGATCAGGATTGGTTCAATTTTTGTTAATTAGATTTTCTTTGTTGCAAGTTCAACAGTGAGCTTTTCAGGTACTTACGAGTCTTTAAAGAATCGCGATTTTTTCTTTTTATGGGTAGGAATGCTGACTCTCATGTTCGGTATGAATATGCAGATGCTTGTTCGGAGTTATTTCGTGTATGAACTTGAGAGTTCAGGGACTATTCTTGGAATAGTCAATGCGGGATCAGCAATTCCTATGCTGACTTTGGCTTTGTTTGGCGGAGTTATTGCTGACAGGCTTAACAAGAAAAGGATAATTCAAAGCGGACAACTGTTGGCAGGGTGTGTGTCACTTGTAGTGGCAGTCTTAATTTTAAGTGAGGCCGTCACTTGGGTTCATCTGCTTATAGCATCGATTGTCCAAGGCGGAGTGTTCGCCTTTATGATGCCGGCCCGTCAGGCGCTGATACCGCAGATGGTAGGACAGAATTTGGTGTCAAACGCTGTGGCCCTCAATGCTGCCGCGATGAGTGTCAGCACTTTAGCCGCACCTACCGCTGCCGGTTTACTTTACGAATTCATTGGTCCTGGCAAAGTTTACTTGTTGATAACAGTTCTCAATTTCTCTTCGATCATATTCACTATGCTGATAAAAAACAAAGGATACAGTGTGGCCCCAAAGAATGGGTCAGCATCCGATTCCAATCGCCCTTCGGTTCTAATTAGCGATATGCTTCAGGGATTAAAATATGTCCGTAACAATTCCTTCATTTTGATACTTCTCGCAATTGCTTTATCTACGACTATTTTAGCTCAACCCTTTAGATTTATAATGCCAATTTTCATAGTAGATATATATGGGTTGAAAGCAGATTCAATGGGGCTACTGGTTTCTGTTATGGGGCTCGGGGCCCTAATGGGATCTATTTATATAGCCTCCCTAGGCAACAGGTTGCGTGGGAAAGTGCTACTTATCAGTTCGTATTTTTCAGGATTTAGTCTGCTCTTGATTGCCGCGGTACCTTTGTATTTATTTGCTGCATTAATAATGCTTCCTTTAGGCCTAGGCGATGCAGGTCGTCGGTCCATTAACATGGCCCTGATAATGGAGGAGGCTGAGGAAGAATACCGTGGGCGAGTGATGAGTATATATATGCTGAATTGGGGCTTAATGCCTTTGGGAGTACTGCCAGCAGGGCTTATGGCAGATTGGTTAGGTGGGCAGGGCTCAATTGCAGTGTTATCGGTTCTATTAATACTTTTCACGGTGTGGATAACTTTTAAATACCCGGAGATTAGACGGTACCAATAAACGATAAAATGTGATATTCGATGATATCCTTACCAATTGTGGAAAGTGTTAATAGATTTCTCAGGGATGGGCTATGAAGTTAATAGAAAATATTGCTAGTGACTTAGGAATCTTGCGGGATGACTTAGTTCCTTATGGTTCCTATAAGGCAAAATTGTCTCTGTCTGCAATTAAGAAAGAACGAAAAGGGAAGCTGGTGGTAGTTACTGGTATTACCCCCACTCCGGCTGGAGAAGGAAAAACCACCACCGTCGTTGGTTTAGCGCAAGCGATGGGTAAGATGAAAAAAAATGTTGTTGCTACATTGCGAGAGCCCTCTCTGGGACCTATATTTGGAATAAAGGGAGGAGGAACAGGTGGTGGTGCTTCCAAAGTTGAGCCAGAAGATGAAGTGAATATCCATTTCACCGGTGACGCACATGCCGTAGGGTCGGCTCACAATTTACTGGTTGCTTTGACTGATAACGTCGCCCAAAGAAATAAAATTAAAGGATTCTCACCGCAAGGTGTCACTATTAGAAGAGTCACAGACGTGGAAGAGAGGTCTCTTAGAAGCGTGCTGACAGGTCTCGGTGGGAAAGCAAATGCTCCTCTCCGTGAGACAGGATTTGACATTGTCACAGCCTCTGAGGTGATGGCAATTTTAGCGTTGTCATCAAGTTTGGAAGATCTCAGGGAAAGATTGAGCAAAATAGTCGTTGGATATAAAGACGACGGCACCCCGGTACAAGCGGCAGAGATAAAGGCTGTTGGGTCCATGATGTCGTTGCTGCGGTATGCTATCCAACCGAACATAGTACAAACATCCGAAGGGCAGCCGGTTTTCGTTCATACTGGTCCGTTTGGGAATATAGCTCATGGATGTTGTTCGGTAGTATCAGACCAATTAGCACTTGGTTATGCTGATTATGTCTTAACCGAAGCAGGTTTTGGAGCTGATTTGGGATTTGAGAAATTCATGCATATAAAGGCACGGTTAAATGATCTTGAACCTGCCGCCGCAGTCATTGTGGCATCTGTAAGGGCCCTTAAATCACATGGCGGAGTTCCACTTCGTAGTTTGGATGCGGCTAACAAAGAAGCTCTGGTTAAAGGCATGTCTAATCTTAAACATCTAATTGGAATCATAAAGAGCTTTAATCTACCCGTAGTTGTAGCGGTAAATAGTTTTCCCACGGATGGCTCTGAAGAGACAGAACTCGTCAAATCCCTTTCTATAGAAGCTGGTGCAGAGCATGCTGTTGTATCGAAAGTTTATGAAGACGGAGGAGAGGGCGGCCTTGACCTTGCTGATGCTGTTATTAAAGCCGCCGACGACTCTCCGAATTCAATTTCATATATGTATGAATTGTCTGATTCCTTAGAAGACAAAATTTCATCTTTAGCTACCAAAGTTTATAACGCAACTGGGGTCAATTATACTCCCGTGGCTAGACGAGCCTTAAGACAATTTGAAGAAAATGGATGGGGTGGCTTTCCAATATGTATGGCAAAAACACACTTGTCGCTTTCACACAACCGATCATTGAAAGGCCTTCCTTCTGACTATGACTTTAGGGTGTCTGATGCCAGAGCATCTGTTGGTGCAGGATTCATATACCCCATAGCTGGAAGTATCATGACAATGCCAGGATTGCCTGGAGAACCTAGGTCACTAGATGTGGATTCCTCTGGTAATATTCTGGGACTTTAGAATTTAATCTGGGTTGGCCATGGTTTAATAGCCTGGTTAGACGAGGTTTTGATGGCTGATTTCTTCAACGTGATTTCACCTCCAGAGGCGATACGACTGATGTCTGAAAAGGTATCTCCTGTTGGATTTGAGACAGTGGACACTGAGGATGCTATTGGTAGAACACTTGCAAAACGAGTTGTTAGTGAGGAAAATTCCCCATCCTTTAACAGATCTTCTATGGATGGCTATTCAGTAAGAGCTTCTGATACTTATGGAGCATCTGACTCACTTCCCGCGTATCTTGAATTAGTGGGAGAAATACCTATGGGCAGCGAGGCAGTTTTACCCTTGTCCCCTGGTGAGGCTGCCATCGCCTATACAGGGGGGATGTTGGCGAATAATGCTGACGCAGTGGTGATGGTGGAACACACAAAAATAACACCTACCGGCCTTCTGGAAGTTTATAGACCCGTAGCGGCGGGAGAGAACGTTATTATGGCTGGGGAAGATTTCCATATTGGTGAGTCGATACTCGCATCTGGAAAAACAATTGGTCATGCGGAATTGGGAGCGTTAATGTCTTTAGGGATAACCTCTATCCAAGCCTATCGCACGCCGAAAGTAGCAGTCATATCTTCAGGGGATGAATTAGTTCCACCCAAAGAAAAGTTAGCGAAAGGTATGATACGGGATATTAACCTTTACACAATTGGGGCTCTTATTGAAGGGCTTGGGGCCTCACCTACCTTGTTTCCTAGGGTTCCAGATGAATTTGATGAGTTATTGGAAGTTGGTAAAAAGGCAATGGAACTCTCTGACATGATTGTTTTTACATCGGGTAGTTCAATAAGTTCTAGAGATCTCACAGCACAAGTGATTAACAAAATGGGCTCCCCTGGAGTATTGATACATGGCTTATCTGTAAAACCAGGCAAACCTACAATTTTAGGGTTTTCGGCCGGAAAGCCTGTAATCGGTCTGCCCGGTAACCCTGTGTCTGCAATTACTATATTCAAGGCGGTTGTAGACCCTTTGTTAAGGCTAATATCTGGTAAAAAAATAGTTCGCAGCTTCAAAACTGTTGAGGCAATTCTGAATTCTAATCTATCTTCAACTAGTGGCCGGACAGATTATGTCAGGGTTCAGTTAAAAAATAAAAATGGTGAAACTTTCGCTGTACCCGTGCATGGAAAATCCAATCTAATTTCCACTATATTGGATTCTGATGGATACGTTGAAATCGACTCTGAATCTTCAGGTGTGTATAAAGGTGCACTGCTAGAGGTTTATTTAGATTAATTATAAAGGCTAACAATGTCGCCACAAGCCGGTTTTGAAAGAAATTATTTCCTGAAAGATATTCCACTTCAGATTGCCCATGATAAATACCAAGAGCATTTATTGGATATCGGTCCCATTTTGAAAAGAGATACCGAAATAATCTCCATCAAAGATTCTGTTGGAAGAGTTTCCACTCAGCCTGTTTTTGCCAAGATATCTTCGCCTAATGTGACCACATCTGCTATGGATGGAGTCGCCATAAGATACGAATCTTCGTTAGGAGCAACGGAAACCAGGCCAATTAAACTAATAGAGGGGTCCGATTTTAGATGGGTCGATACTGGAGATCCTGTACCTGAAGGGTTCGATTCTGTGGTTATGATTGAGGATCTAGAGAAATATTCTGCTACTGAAATTCTTATTCGGAATCCTGTAGCCCCATATCAGCATGTTAGAAAGATAGCCGAAGATATTGCTGCACCTGAGTTGTTATTACAACAGGGTGCCATAATTAGATCTTTAGACTTGGCTTGTCTTGGGGCGGCAGGCGTGTCAGATATCCAAGTTAATATTCCACCTAAGGTTTGCTTTATCCCAACTGGTACTGAATTGGTAAAAATCGGGGAAACTCCAGGCCCGGGCCAAATAATCGAATTTAATTCCGTTTTCCTATCAGCGCTGGTGGAAGGTTGGGGGGGCAAAGCGTCAGTACAGAACCCTGTATCTGACGATCCTATTTTGCTCGAACAGGCGTTGCTTAACTCTATAGCTGACTGTGACGTTTTAGTAGTTATTGCGGGCTCATCAGCGGGTTCAGAGGATTTTACATCCTCCGTTATATCCAAATTAGGTGAGGTGGTTGTACACGGTGTAGCTATTAGGCCTGGCCATCCAGTCATATTGGGTTCCGTATCTGGGAAACCAGTAATCGGCATGCCCGGGTATCCCTCTTCAGCCCTCACTACAGCGGAACTATTTTTAAAGCCAATCATCTATGACTTTTTGAACTCCAATGAAATTATTCCAGACCAGATAAAATCCGTTATGGGAAAAAAGGTAGCTTCACCTTTGGGAGAAGAAGAATTTTTGAGGGTGCTAGTGGCACCCGTAAATGGACACTATATAGCTAATCCAACCACCCGTGGGGCCGCTATGACTCTTTCTATATCCAAATCTGACGGGGTAATAAGAATACCTGCTAATTCTGAGGGTCTTGAGGAAGGCTCTACAGTTTCAGTAATTTTAAATAGGCAACGCTCTGAGATAGATAAAACTCTACTTATATCGGGAAGTCATGATATTGCCTTGGATATACTGGCAAGCGAATTAACCTTCGCAGAAAACGGTGTCAGATTAATTTCCTCTAGTGTAGGAAGTGTAGGTGGGTTGTTGGCACTATCCAAAGGCTACGCTCATATGGCAGGTAGCCACCTACTGGATGAGGAAACAGGTGAATATAATTTTTCTGCAGTAAAACGGCACATGCCCAACGATAAGGTCCGGATCTATGACTTTGTCGGTCGCACGCAAGGTTTGATGGTACAGAAAGGGAATCCAAAAGAAATAACAGATGTCAAAGATTTGATTGTAAAGGGTACAAAATTTATAAATAGGCAAAGAGGATCTGGAACCCGCCTTCTTTTTGACTATTTGTTAAAGCAGTCAGATTTGGACCCGGCCAAAATCATTGGTTACGAAAACGAGGAATATACTCACTGGAATGTAGCGGCGGCGGTGTCTTCCGGGTTTGTTGATGCCGGGGTGGGAATTATGGCAGCGGCGGTGGCCAGTGATCTGGAATTCATACCTTTGGAGAATGAGAGATTCCAGATAGTAGTTCCGTCTAAATTTATAGGTTCGGTTAAGACCGTGGATATTTTATTAGAGCACCTTTTGAGTAGTGATTTACGAAACCAGATTGCCTCCCTTGGAGGTTACGACGTTTCACTAATGGGAAATGTTGCCGAGGAGGTAGGTTAACGTAAATGGGAGCTATTGAATTAACCGGGATATTATTAGCCGGCGGTAGGAGTAGGCGCTTAGGACGTGATAAGGCCGTAGAACGTATCGGTAGTGAACGTATCATCGATAGGGTCATACAAACCTTAGCAGGAGTTACTACATCTCAGACGGTGGTGGTGGATAGATTGAACCGAATCAAAGAACTTAACATAGAAAAAGAAATTCGGTATGTGGTAGATTCCTATAGCGAAACAGGTTCTCTTGGGGGGTTATTTTCAGGTTTGAGTCAATCCCCTACTCCCTGGTCATTTTTAGCAGCTTGTGACATGCCGTTTTTATCAGCTACCTTGATAAAATTTATGATGACCAAAATCTCGAATCATTCTCCTGATGTTGTCATCCCTAAATTTGAAGGGAGATTGCAAACTACGCATGCTTTATACAATAAATCGTGCCTTAAGCATATTGAGGCGAGATTGGAGGCTGGACTTTTGAAAATGGACGGATATTTTTCGAAAATCACCGTGTGTGAGATAACAGAGGATGAATTCCTGAATATTGAAGGTTCTGGAGATAGTTTTTTTAATGTAAATACACCTGATGATCTTGAGACCGCATTGCGGATGGAAAAATATTTCAATGGCGATTAGTTTGACGGTTGAGTTGTACGGAAACAGTAGGATAATTGCTGGCCAGAAATTTATTCAGTTGAAGTTTGCCGAATCTAAAGTTGGTGCTGCTGATGTTATTAAGGAATTAGCACTACTTTTCCCATCTCTTGACGGTAAAGTTTTGGACCTTGGTGGCAAGAAACTTTTGTCAAGTTACGTTTTCAATTTGAATGGGGTTGGATTTCAGGGTCCTCAGAAGCTGAAATTACGTGATGGTGATTCGCTATTGATACTTCCTAGTCAAGCAGGAGGGTAAGGTGTTCGGTTATCACAATAAAATTTTAATAATAGACGTCTCCTCAAAATCCTGGAGGTGGGAAGACCTTCAAGAAGAGGTCCTCAAAGATTTTATTGGTGGCAGCGGTTTAGGAGCCTATCTTCTTTTTAATTATTGCCCTCCTAGGACGGACCCGTTTTCTCCGGAGAACCCATTAATTTTTTGTGCGAGTCCTCTTGTGGGGAGTCGTCTCACCACAACCTCGAAGTTCGCAGTGGTTTCCAAATCACCACAAACAGGCTTCATAGGGGATTCTTTATCTTCAAGTTCACTGGCCTTATCTATTAAAGGGATAGGAGCGGATGCCGTTATAATTCTTGGTTCATCCAACCAATGGTTGTCTCTGAAGGTTGATGAATCTGGTATCCAATTCAACGACGCTTCACATCTCATAGGGAATACCACTTCCACAACAGAGGGCCATCTAATAGAAACTTTAGGCCCAGGTTATGGTACCGCTTGCATAGGCCCGGCGGGAGAAAATATGGTGAGGTTTGCCAGCATAAGTAATGATGGAGGACGACAGGCAGGCCGGACCGGAAACGGGGCCGTGATGGGATCCAAGAAAATAAAAGCCATATCCTTTAAGGGATACAAGAAATTGAATTATTTTAATGAATTGAGCCTTTCGGAAACCAGAAGGCAGCTAGCCATAAAAAGCTTGGGGGAGGCTACTGAAAAATACAGGACCTTAGGGACGATGGCTAACCTATCGGTGTTCGAGCGATTGAAAGTTCTTCCCATTGGGAATTTCAGGAACCAATCAAATAAAGACTTTCAGAGCATATCTGGTGAGGCAATTCATAATGAGGAAAAAGTTTCCACTTCGCATTGCGCTAATTGCACAATAGGTTGTGAAAAATTGGTGACCATACCAAACGGTGGTTCAGCAAAAGTGCGATTGGAATATCAATCACTATTCGCCTTGGGACCTCTTGTCGGTATATCTGACAGAGAGACGATACTTAAAAGTAGCAAATTTTGTGATGAAATGGGAATGGATACCATTAGTGCAGGATCCACATGTGCCTGGTTTATGGAGGCTATGCAAAAAGGGTTGATTCCTAATAGGTGGTTGGAACTCCTGCCTACATATGAAAATGACGAAGACCTTCTTACCAAATTGTTGAATGCTATATCTGAACGATCAGGTATCGGGGATATATTGGCAGAAGGTAGTGCTAGGGCAAGTAAAGAAATTGGCCTTGGGACAGAAGATTTTGCCATGCATGTCAAAGGTCTTGAAATGCCTGGATATGAGCCTAGATCATTGCATACGATGGCCCTAGCTTTGGCTGTAAGTACCAGAGGTGCGTGCCACAATCGATCTTCTGCCTATGAGTATGATTTTGCATCAAGCTCCAATGGTGGTAAATCTTCAAAAGGCCGGATGGTTGTAGAAGGAGAAGATTATAGTGCGGTTATGGATTCCCTAATTTGGTGTAAATTCGTTCGAAAGGTATTTGATGAATTTTATGTTGAATCTTCTGAAATACTCAATAACGTAACAGGGTGGGATATGGACCCAAATCAGCTTGCCCGATGCGGTGAAAGAATAAATAATCTGAAAAAGCAGTTTAACATCCGAGAAGGATGGGTTAAGGATCAGGATAACTTACCCAAAAGGATATTTACTGAACCTCTATCAGATGATGAGAACAGACAGTCACTTAGTGAATCTGATTTGGGTATTATGATTAAGTCCTACTATGATGCTAGGGAATGGACAAGCGATGGCCTTATACCGGAATCGAAATTGAAAAGTTTGGGTATAGAATGCTGAACCGCAGCAATATGTCTTCAAATAATGAGGAAAGAAAAAGAAGAAACGATTTACGCAGGGAATTAATAGATAAGTTTCCACGGGATAGATCGTATCTCCTTCCTGCTTTGCACTTTCTTCAGGAAAAATTTGCTTATCTGCCTGATTGGGGACTAGAAGTATTAGGATGGCATTTAGGTGTCCCTGCTAGCGAAGTATATGGCACTGCAACTACGTACACAGAATTGTTGCTCTCCCCCCCTGCGCAAAAAACAGTGTCGGTATGTGATGGTGTAGCTTGTCGTGAAAATGGAGCAACTCAGATACTGGAATTTTTATCTAACAAAACTAACTCTGATTTGAAAGTGCAGAAGACGGATTGTGCATTTATGTGTTCGGTTGCACCCGCGGTATCAGTGAATCACAGGTGGTTTGGGAGACAGGTTCCCGGTGATGTTTTACTGAGGCTGATAGAAAATTAAAATGAATTCTCAAGATTTTATAACCTCCGTAGCCAATAGAGCTGTAAAGAATCCAGCCGAAATACTGGTTCAAGTTGCCCAATGTAGCATAGCTGTTGGAGCCCAAGAAATTTACAGGACCTTAGAAGAAAGATTGCCTGCCTCAATTGCCGTTGATTACGCAGGTTGCGATGGGGCCTGCTTTGCCGGTCCCAAGATTCATTCTGAAAAAGACGTGAGTGAATATCTAGAAGGGGTTAGAGTGACGAGTACGGGCGATTCAAATGTCAGTAATTACATCAATTCCCAGACAAGAATAGTTTTGGAGCATGCAGGTAATATAAGTGCCTGTGACATCTATGGATATATAACTAATAAGGGTTTTTCTGCTCTTGCCAAGGTTCTTTCCCAACCGCCTGAACAAACGGTGGATATGGTGGAAGAATCCGGTCTCAGAGGTAGAGGTGGGGCATATTTTCCAGTTTCGATTAAATGGCGCTCCGCAATATCCACTGTCTCCAAAGAAAGACATTTAGTAATCAATGCAGAAGAGGGCGAGCCCGGAGTATTTAAAGATCGGCACGTCATGGAAAGCGTTCCATTTCGCCTTATAGAAGGGGCCTTGATTGCAGCATATTCTACTGAAGCTACTTCCATTAGGTTGTATGTGAATGCCGAGGCTCACCTGTCTTATCAGAGGATGCTAAACGCATTGGAAATATGTCGTTCAAAGGGTTTCTTGGGGCCAAATATAATGGGCAGTAGGTTCACCATTGATATAGAAATTTTAAAAGGTGCTGGTGGATATGTCTGTGGTGAGGAATCCACCCTACTCAATACTATAGAGGGTAAAAGACGGGAACCACGTTTGAGACCACCGTTTCCGACCGAATCTGGTTTAAACCAACAGCCTACAATCATTAACAATGTTGAAACTTTGTGTAATCTACCTTGGATTGTGCTTAATGGACCTGACGAGTTTAAAAAAATAGGAGATTTGGATACTCCAGGAACGAAAATCATGAGTATCAGCGGATCGGTGAGCACTCCCGGTGTTGCAGAGTTACCAATGGGTTCAAACCTTGCTGAGTTGATGGTTAAATTTGGGGGTATAGCTAGTATAAATGCGCTATCAGCCATTGCCGTAGGTGGGCCTTCAAGTGGGGTTATACCCTCTTCTGAATCCCTCAACTTATCAATTGGCCCAGGTTTTATAGATGGCAAATCAGTGATGTTGGGCGCAGGGGGTGTGATAGGCCTATCTCAAGATACTAATGTGCTGGATGTGGTCAGGAAGCTTTCTGAATACAATGCGAAGGAATCATGCGGAAAATGCACACCTTGCCGAGAGGGTACTAGCCGTTTACTCGAGTTGATGGCAAATGACTCTGGTGATGACTCAATTAATTGGGATGGAATTGGCCAGCTGGCTGAAGTTATAAATGCTGCCTCTCTCTGTGGATTAGGCCAAGCCGCTGGCAATCCAGTGCTGAGCTATGGCTCCTATTTTCAGGAAGTATCGCCGGGATCCCAAAGAGGAGGAATTTAATGGAAGTTTTTATAAATGGCAAAGAAATTCAGGTGCCAGAACATAGTTCTGTCCTTGATTCTATCAACATTTCCGGGACGGCGATTTCTCAGTTATGTAAAGATCCTGATATGAAACCTATCGGTGCTTGCCGAACCTGTTTAGTGGAGATTGAGGGAGTTCGTGGTTATCCAGCGTCGTGTTCGACCCCTATCTTGCAGGGTATGAAGATTTCGACGACCGGGAACAAGCTGGATTTGATAAGAAAGAGTGTTCTGGAATTGACTGCTGGTATGGTCGATTCAGATAAAGACGATTACAGAGAATTGTCTAGAGTGATGGAATCCAATTCAATAAATGGTCAGGTGTGGAAATCTCGGTCTCGAGAGGAAACAGATGCTAGCAACCCAATATTTAATATAGCAATGGACTCTTGCATCCTTTGTGGTAGGTGTGCCCAGGCATGCCAAACAGGCCATCAGTTTATTGGGGCTATAGATGTTTTGGGAACATCCAACCAGACCAGAATCGGGACCTTCATGGACAAGCCATTGCTGGAATCTATCTGTACCACCTGTGGGCAATGTTTATCAGTATGTCCAACAGGTGCTATTTCCACCAAAGAGGAACCGGCAGTTATCGAAAGAACAGTTACTACCACATGCCCTTACTGTGGGGTTGGTTGCGGAATAAAGGCACAAGTAACATCGGATGACACCATCGTCGAAATGCTGGATGATCCAGAAAATGATTCAAGTTTGGGGATGCTATGTGTAAAAGGAAGATTTGGATACACATTTGTTCATCATGAAGATCGTCTGACTGAGCCTTTGGTTCGGAAAAATGGGTCGTTGCAGCGTGTGACTTGGGATGAGGCTTTGGATTTTATAGCTGACAAATTGGCGGCTTATGAAGGTGATAGTTTTGCCACATTATGTTCTGCAAAGGCAACCAATGAGGATGGCTACATACAACAAAAATTCTCACGTCTAGTCATGCAAAGTAACCATATTGATCACTGTACAAGGCTTTGCCACTCACCATCAGTGGAGGCCATGTTGACTTCTCTTGGAAGTGGGGCGACTAGCAATTCGTACATTGATTATGAAGAGGCCGGGTGCCTTGTAATTATAGGGTCGGATGCTAATTCTAATCATCCTGTTGCCGCCTCCAGAATGCGAAGGGCTGTAGTAGAGCGTGGCGCGAAACTCATCGTCATAAATCCACGAAGAATAGACATGTGCGACTATGCAGATATTTGGCTCAGGCCAAGACCAGGAACAGATGTTGCTTTGCTAAACGGTATGGCCAATGTGATTTTGGAAAACGGGCTAGCAGACGAAGATTTCATAAAAACTCGAACTGAAGGATTTGATGATTGGTCAGATATTGTTAACAAATACACGCCGGAATATGTGGAAGCTATAACAGGAGTTGCTGCGGCAGATATTATTGATGCCGCTAACATGTATGCCACTCCTCCATTCAGTGGTTCATGTCTTATATGGGGTATGGGAATCACACAACATACGATGGGTACTGCGAACGCTCACGGCCTATTGAATTTGGCGTTTGCTACCGGGCAGCTTGGGAAACCAGGTTCTGGCATTTCTCCCCTTCGTGGCCAGAACAACGTCCAAGGGTGTGGCGATGCAGGATGTTTACCGAATGCATTCCCAGGCTATCAGACAATAAATGCTGATTCTGTAGAAAAGTTTTCCACCGCATGGGGCGGTAATCCCCTCCCTGATAAAGCAGGGTTGGTAGTAACTGACATGGTTCGTGAAATTGATAACGGACGTATTAAGGCCATGTATATCACTGGTGAAAATCCACTTCTAAGCGAACCTGATCTGAATCATGCCGAGGAGTCCTTTAAAAAACTCGAATTATTAATTGTTCAGGACATTTTCCTTCATGAAACAGCGCAAATAGCAGATGTTGTTTTGCCGGCATGTTCCTTTGCAGAAAAAGACGGAACGTTCACAAATAGTGAAAGAAGAGTTCAAAGGGTCAGAGAGACTATAAAACCAGTTGGCTCCTCGAGGGCAGACTGGGAGATAATTTGTGATTTAGCTCGACGGATATCAGCTAAAAAAAGTTTGGGTTTAGGAGATCAGTTCGAATATAGAGACGCCTCTGCAATTTGGGATGAAATGTCCTTATTAACTCCTATGCTTGCAGGTATAAACTATGACAGGTTGGAAGGAGGCGGCATTCAATGGCCTTGTCCTGATTTAGACCATCCAGGTACGAGATTTCTTTATGAGCAGGATTTTCCTAGAGGTGCTAGAGCAAAATTTGTTGGGTTCGATCAAGGTCCCGCTTCAGATGAGTTACCTACAGACAGGTTCCCTTTGATATTAAATACGGGGAGAATACTTTACCACTGGCATGGCGGCACGATCACAAAGAGGGCTGAAGGGCTACTGGCCCGAGCCTCCGAACTGCTCATATCAATAAGCCCGGAGGACGGGGAAAAGTACCAAGTTGAGGACGGTGAATGGATCACTGTCAAATCCAGAAGAGGAACCATTGAAGGAAGAGTGTCTTATTCTGACAAGATGAGATCTGGTGAGATTTTTGTTCCATTTGTGAAGCTACAAGAACATGCGGTTAATTTCCTAACTAATGCCGCTCTGGATCCAGATTCCAGAATACCTGAATACAAAGTTTGCGCGGTAAGATTGGAGAGAAATTAAATGGCGACATTAGGTCCTACAGGAAAAGCGGATCCCCAGCAATTTGATAGAAAAAGGAAATTGTTTTTGGTGCCTTTAGTGACCGTGCCACCTCAACTAGAAGAACAGATTTCCGAACTCGCAGACACACACTGGGATCAAGTCAAAGCCCAGCTACAAAACCTGGAGAAATCTTTGGGCACCATTAGACACGTGTTCCATGAATTAATTCATGACGAAGGCAAGGCCGGAGAGCAGTTACTATCTCAAATTGCGCCCAGGTCGGCCTCTTTAATTAAAGAGATTACGGACTCTTCAGGACACTTAGAACAAACTGAAGATCAAGACTTACTGTTTGAATTATCTGACTGGCAAAGATGTCTCTCGATGGGCCTAGTAAGTCGAAAGGTATCTGACCTGGCATCAGAAAACTATCAAACAGCAATGAGTGATAGGTATGAATATATAGGCAAACAGATTGATGAGACTCTTGAAGAAGACGGAGTCGCTGCATTATTTATATCAGAAGACCATCGAGTCCAGTTTCCGTCGGATATACAGGTCTTTTACGTGTCCCCTCCATCTCAAAACCAATTGAAACAGTCGATAGTAGGTCTCATACAGAAAAGCTTTGAGGAGAGTCAAATTGAACCCGATGAAGAGGTTTCAAACAATACTGATAAGGAAGTCGAATGAGTACTGACCTACCCCCTAACAGAAGTCGAGAATGGTTCGATACGCCAGAGCTATATGGATGGTTGAGGAGGGCAGGTTTTAAAGCGGAAGGGTTTAGTGAATCTTCATATGAAGGGAAGCCAATAATAGGAATTTGTAACACGTGGAGTGAACTTACCCACTGCAATTCTCATTTAAGAGACTTGGCACAATCCGTGAAAATTGGCGTCTGGCAGGCCGGAGGATTCCCTATGGAATTCCCTGTTATGTCACTCGGTGAATACAACATGAAACCGACAACCATGCTTTACAGAAATCTATTAAGTATGGATGTTGAAGAATCAATAACAGCCAATCCTTTGGATGGTGTGGTTCTATTAGGCGGATGTGACAAAACCACCCCAGCTCTTCTAATGGGGGCTGCTAGTGCTGATATACCAGCTATATTGGTCACAGGTGGACCTCAACTCAAAGGTAATTGGAAAGGCGAAGAGCTAGGATCATGTACAGACTGCAGACGCTATGAAGTTGAACTTAGGGCTGGCACCATTGATGAAGACGATTGGGCTGAATTACAAAGTTGCATAGTTAGGAGCAACGGACATTGTATGACGATGGGGACGGCTTCTACCATGGGAACAATGGGAGAAGCTTTAGGTATGTCATTGCCTGGAAACGCTGCAATACCAGCCGTCGATTCTCGCCGGAAACAACATGCAGAAGAAGCTGGAAGGCAAATAGTGAAGAATGTGAATTCAGGTCTAATACCTTCGAGAATAATGGATGAGAAGGCGTTTGATAATGCAATCAAGTGCTTGCATGCTATCGGCGGTTCAACAAACGCTATAGTGCACTTGACTGCTATAGCTGGTCGGGTAGGTATAGATCTTTCCTTAGAGAGATTCGACGAATTATCTAAAACAACCCCATTTTTGCTCAACTTGAAGCCTTCGGGACAATATTTGATGGAAGATTTTTATTATGCGGGTGGAGTACCCGCCTTAATGGGGAGAATTGAGAGCATTTTGGACCTAGGGAACATTACAGTAACAGGTCGAACTTTAGGTGAGAATATTGCGGGCCACCTTGTTCATAATGAAGATATTATTAGACCGATGAGCAACCCGCTCGACCCAGAAGGAGGATTGGCAGTACTTTATGGGAATATAGCACCCACCGGTGCGGTGATAAAACCGACTGCGGCATCTCCAGACCTAATGGTCCACACAGGGAAAGCAATAGTATTTGAAGATCATGATGACTTAGGGAACCGTATCGATGATCCAGATCTTGAAGTATCACCTGATGATATTTTGGTTATGAAAAATAGTGGTCCCATCGGGGGGCCAGGTATTCCTGAATGGGGGTTTCTTCCTATTCCAAAGAAGATTTTGGCAACAGGCGTAAGAGATATGGTCAGGTTAAGTGATGCAAGGATGAGTGGTACCGCATTTGGTACTGTAGTGGTCCATGTTACCCCAGAATCAGCGGGTGGTGGACCTCTATCTGCTATTAGAGATGGTGACATGATTGAGATAGATGTTCCTAACAGGAAACTAAATTTACTGGTAACGGATGAAGAGTTGGCTGAAAGGCTGAATGTTCATAAAAATGGGGCGCCCGACTTTAAACGCGGTTATAAATGGCTTCATGCCCAGCATATCTTACAGGCAGATAAAGGGTGTGACTTCGATTTCTTGAGGGCCGAATCACTGCAAAGCGACTAGATATCTAGCTATTTTGGATGGTTTTTACTGTGATTTAATGCGGCGGGAAACAGTTGCAGAAGCTACAGTGTCTACATCTCTGAAGGAGAAGAAAATCTATGGGGATGAAAGAAAATTTTAGAGATAAATCTAGAGATGAATTAACTTGGAATCTTACCAATTTAGCCGGTGTCAAGGCACAAATGAGTGAGCGTGAACGGCCGGAAGAAAAGGTGGAAAATTCTTGGTATCAAAGGTCATTGGGGGTTATAGACATTACAGATGGACCAATAAAATGGATAAGCATTTTAAAGAGAGACCGGAGCAAAGATAGTCCACCAAAATGGTGGGTTGTGATGGGGATTCCATTTGATGGCGATGGCACTACTGGCCAAAAAATTTCAATAAAGACGGTTAGAAAGAAAGCTTTTCCTTTATTCGGCAAGGTAGTTGACGTCACTTGGAAGGGTGATGACGGTGTCAGCGGTCTTATAAACACACTATCTCAAGACACCGAAACCAAGGAATTGTCAAAAAAGATCGGTAATCTGGAAATTAAAAGTCAGTCAGAGGGATTCCAAGGGTGGACATTGACTTCAGACAAAAGATTCGCTCCAACTAGCCAAGACTGGGAAGTTATACAAAGTATAGCTAATTATATTCTTTCGGCACCTAGGGCTTTCTAAAACACATTCGATTATTTCTGGAGATTATTCTTGGTGTATTTGAACTTTGATCGAACCGGTAGTTTTGTCATAGGCGCATTCAAATCCCTTCTGAATATCTTTGAGTGAGAATTTATGGGTGACAATTTCGCTCAGTTTATTTTCTTTTTGGGAAAGTAGTTCAATTGCCATCTCGTAATCGTGGTACCCGTTTAATACTCCGTAGCACGATGAGAATATAAAAGATTGTTCCTTTAGAAGAGGCTGAAGCCAGTCAAATTCTAAAGGTGTTCTAAATCCACCTAATATCACTATTCTGCCTTGCATTCGAGTGGATTTCACCGATTGTGTCAAGGTGGCGTTACTCTTTCCCCCAACGGTCTCTACCGTAAGATCAGCCCCCCTTCCTTCTGTGTTTTCCAGTATCAACCTCTCGAAATCTCCGTTAGACGGGTCACATGCATAATCTGCCCCTAGGGCTAAAGCCATGTTAGCCTGCTGTTTATGACGAGCAGTAACGAAAATTTTTCCGGCACCGAGTTGTCTTGCCGCAACAACAGCAGTTAAACCTATAGTGCCAGAACCAAGAATGGCCACAGTTTCCGCCCCATTCATAAGTCCCCGTCTGATCCCATGTATGGATACAGCCAGAGGTTCCACCAGTGCTCCTTCCTCCCATGTCATAGATTCTCCAATTTGATAGCAGCCTATTGCTTTCCTTCGGATGAATTCCGCAAATCCACCTCCTTCTACGACTGCCATGTTCTGACATTGTCGATATTGCCCCATTCGGCAATACCAACATGTCGAACAGGCCCTTCCCTGCCCGATAGTCTCTATAGCTACTCTTTGTCCGATAAGGTTCCTATCAACTTCGGATCCTACTTCCACTATTTGACCGGTGACCTCATGGCCAGTAGGGAGTTCATCTGCCTCCTCCTTGTCATTGTTCATAAGTAAGTCTGAGCCACATATTCCAGTAGCCCGTACCTGAATAATTGCATCCCCGCTTTCAGGAGTTGGATCAGGATGCTCTTTTATTTGCATTTTACCGTTTCCGTTATAAAAGGCCGCTTTCATACATACTCCCTATCAAGTCCAAATTACTGTATCTAGTTTTTGCTGAGCCAATCTTTTAAGTGAGATATGGTCTCCTCTCTGATTTCATGTGCCATGGGGTATTCCCGATATTCTATTTGATACCCGTATTCATCCAATAACTCCTTTGTCTCACGCCCATCTTCAATAGATATGACAAGGTCGTTTGTCCCATGCGACATAAATATGGGAATTTTGTCCAAATCAACGATCCTGTCAGTGAAGAGGTCCTCCTGGGTGAGTCGGGAACTCAATATGATGGCGCCTTTATAAATATCTGGCCGAGTGAGGCCTGCATGCATCGTCATCATTCCGCCTTGAGAGAACCCACCAATATAGATATTGGATTGGGTTGGCCTATATTTATCTATAGTAAAATCGACAGATTTTTGAAGTTGGGAAACTGCTTTGTCAATGTCATCAGGTTCTGTTTGTCCGCCGGCTGGAAACCATGCATAGCCCTGCTGGCCGAACCCAATGGTCATCTCGATTGGGGCGTTTGGACAGACGTAAATATAATCGGTTTCATTGATTAGCGGTGCCAATCCCGCGAGGTCTCCCATGTGGCTGCCGAAACCATGCATCAGAACCACCATTCCATATTCCTGTGTAGGATCATAATTGTCAGGAGTTCCGATAACTGTTGGCAAGGCAGTTTCATTTATTTGTTCAAAATTCATTAAGTTTTCCCTACATATATTTGGTATCGTTAGTTGTAGTGTATTTCAATCAACCCTTTTGTGACAGGAATTTATGACTTTAACTATAGTCAGCACAAGTGAATCAAATACTATTAAGATCGGCGAAATTATAGGATCATTCATTGTCCCTGGAGACGTGATATTGCTGAGTGGAGACTTGGGAAGCGGGAAAACAAAAATGACTCAAGGGATTATTAAGGGTATTGGGTCTGACGATTTTGCTAGGAGCCCCACATTTGTACTGATAACTGAATATGAAGCGAAATTTCCGATATACCATATGGATCTTTATAGACTGGACGGTGTTGAAAACCTTGAAAGAATGCAAATCGACGAATATTTGTATGGTGACGGGGTTTGTATTGTGGAATGGGCTGATAAGGCGAATAAATCGTTTCCAAATAAAAGTTTAACGGTTGATTTTTCCTTTATTTCTGAGTATCAAAGAAAAATAGACATAGAATGGGCGTCGGATCGTTTGGATAAAATAGGTGGGGAAATCACAAGATCTATAAGCCGGGTGAATTAAAATAATGGAACTATGTATAGATACTTCCACTCGATACGCTATGGTTGGAATCTCTGAGAAAGGGGAGTTGCTTCAGGAGTTAACATGGCATTCTCAGAGAAACCATTCAGTTGAACTCGCCCCTGCTATAGAGAGTGTGTTAAGTAGACAGCAAATATCGGTAAAAGATTTGGCTGGAGTATTTGTAGCAAAGGGTCCGGGTGCATTTAGCGCCTTAAGGGTTGGGATGAGTGTTGCCAAATCCTTGAGCGCCGGTGTCGGGATTCCAATTGTTGGAATTTCAACGACTGATATTGAAGTCGAACCTTATCTTGGCGTATCTCAAAATATAATTGGACTGGTTCCTGCAGGCAGAGAGCGGGTATATATCGCTACATATGTTGATGGTGATGTAGAGCAGAGAGACATCATCGTTCGTAACTATGACCAAATTGATTTTAATAAAACCGACGACACATTTTTTTGTGGGGAAGGTGTCAAAGGTATTTTGGAATCCCAATACGCGGATATTATTGGTGGTAAATATGCAAGAGATGTATCTCCCACTAGGGCTGCATCGGTTTTGATGAAATTAGGTTATGGTAAATTTGAATCTGGGGAATTTGATGACCCAATTTCACTTGAGCCTATTTACGTAAGAAGTGCTCAAATTGAATCGGCAGATAATTCAGTAAAAAATAAGTCATGAGGAAAATCTATTGGAAAAGACATTAATATTGGTGAAACCTGATGGTGTTCAAAGGGGATTGGTGGGAGAAATTATAGGCAGGCTTGAGCGAAAGGGACTTAGGATTGCCGGACTTAAAATGGTCCATGTTAATGAGGAGTTAGCAAACAAACATTATGGAGAGCATGTCGGTAAGCCGTTTTTTGACTCCCTAGTTAAATTTATAACGTCTTCGCCACTAGTTGCCATGGCACTCGAGGGAGAAAACGCTGTGGAAGTAGCTAGGAACCTTATGGGGTCCACAAACCCCAAAGAAGCTGCTCCTGGAACAATCAGAGGGGATTATGGTTTGACCATAGGGATGAATTTAATACACGGTTCAGACTCATTGGAATCAGCTGAAAGGGAATTATCTATATTCTTTGATGAATCGGAAATAACGGACTATGACAGAGCCATAGACCAATGGATTATTGAATAATTCTCAAAGTTTTGGCTTCTGACCACGCACTTTCTAAATTGTAAAATTCTCGATAATCTGGCGCAAACAGGTGGACAACAAGATTCCCATAGTCCAGTAATGTCCAGCCGCTGGTATGGTCTCCCTCTTTGTGATGGATGACATGCCCCTCGGATTTTAGCGAGAACTCAATATCTGAGGCGACTGCCCTTAGATGGCGAGAAGATGTAGCGGTTAGGATCACAAAATAATCGGTGAAATCACTTAAGCCTCGCACATCGAGCAAGTGTATATTTTCAGCCTGTAAATTTGCGGCCGATTCGACTGCTAAATCAGAAGCAGACCTACCGTGGTCAATAGGTCGTATATTGTCTTCATTTAAATCAGAGGCGTGACCAATTTCCAATTCAGCTGATGTGGACCCGCTATTTTCCCCCGTGTTTTTCATAAGGGTAGAATTATATATTCTTTATCTAAAAGATGTTTTTTTAGATAACAATTGACCATTTGTGTGCTAGCCTAATTGTATGAAAAAGGAAAAAGTAATTGTTGCGATGAGTGGTGGGGTCGATTCTTCCGTTGCTGCATTACTGTTGAAGAATCAAGGATACGACGTCGTTGGTATGACATTGAGACTTTGGACAGAAGACTCTGAGAATTCCAATGGGGCAAATAACCGATGTTGTTCAGTTGAAGATGTGGAAGATGCTAGACGAGTCTGCCAAATGCTAGATATTCCCCACTACTTCGTGAATTTCGAAAAAGAATTTCAAGAACATGTGGTGGACTATTTTGTCAGTGAATATGATTCAGGTCGGACACCTCACCCATGCCTAGCCTGTAATGACAAAATCAAGTTCGATTTTTTATTGAGAAGAGCTCTATTTCTTGATGCTGATTACATAGCAACAGGTCACTACGCAAGGCTTGCAGCCGCCGATGGAAATTTTCATCTGTTAAAAGGTATAGATGGAAGCAAGGACCAATCGTACGTTTTATATACCCTTACTCAGCAAGAATTAAGCCGTCTGAAGTTTCCAGTTGGTGAATATACCAAGTTGGATATAAGAAAATTTGCTGAAGAAGCCGGGTTACTGGTTGCAGGAAAACCTGATAGCCAGGAGATTTGTTTTATTCCAAGTGGCAATTATCGTGACTTCGTCAAAGAAAGAGTAAAACCCAAGACAGGAAATTATATAGATACTGATGGAAACATTTTGGGAGAGCATCCAGGGATTCAGTTTTTCACAGTGGGCCAGAGGCGTAAACTAGGCATCAATCCTAACGATGGTGAACCTAGGTACGTGATAAAGATAAATTCTGAAAGTAATGAAGTTGTGCTGGGAGCCGATGAAGATCTCATGGAGACTGATTTCACAGCAAATAAATTGAGTTTTACCTCAAAAATAGAAGTCGATGCCGAGATGGAAGTGAAGGCAAGAATTAGATATAAAGCTAAAGAAGAACCGGCTTTGGTGATACTTCGAGATGGTTATGCAGATATAAGATTTGTTGAACCTCAGCGGGCTATAACTCCCGGCCAACCCGTAGTATTTTATCAAGATGAGGAGATGATCGGAGGTGGGATCATCGAAGATTTAGTGGTGAATGCTCCCATTAACAGCAACAGTGAAACTATAACCGTTTTCTAATTCAGCTTAGAGGTGACGATACTTTTGACCTCGCTTGAAATCGAGCGAAAATTAATTTCCCAAGGTTATCGTTTGATAGGTGGTATTGATGAAGTTGGGAGAGGTTGCCTGGCTGGACCTGTGGCAGCCGGGTTTGTCATATTTCCTCCGTATGTTGATGACTCACTACTTTCTTCTGTCACTGACAGTAAAAAACTCACTGCTCCGAAAAGAGAGCACCTCCTAAAGGCAATAAAATCTGAATCCTTATGTGCCGAAGTTGGTTGGGCCAGTGTTGCTGAAATAGATGAACTAGGTATTGCTGTTGCTACAAAATTGGCGATGATGCGGGCTATGGAAAAATCCATCATTCAGCCAGATTATTTACTCGTTGATGCAGTTAAATTGGATGAATGCCCAGTTCCATATGAGGCTATTGTAAAAGGAGACTTAATATCAAGGACAGTTGCTGCAGCATCAATCATTGCTAAAGTCACTCGGGATCTTCATATGTCTAGTTTGAGTATGGAATACCCTGGATATTCCTTCGAAAAAAATAAAGGCTACGGGACAAGAGACCATATGATTGCTATAAAATCTAGGGGGCCAACTGACATTCATAGAGGGAGCTTTGAGCCGGTAGCTAGTATGAAACGCTATCCAGGTTAAAAATGCCAATATACGAGTATCAATGTAAAGATTGTAAAGATGACTTTGAGTTGTTCTTCAAGTCTTTCAATTTCACCCAAGACCCAGTTTGCCCTTCGTGCGGGTCGATTGAGGTTGGTAAAAAAATATCTCGGGTAACCTTTAAATTTGGAGGATCCTTTGATAAGAGTGAATCGGATAATTATTATTCTGACGCATCCAATATAGGGAAGAATGTTGAAGCTTCTTTTTCAAAACATGGTGTGGATATGCCAGATAATGTTAGGAAATCTATTGATGATGCCCGAGGGGGCAAAATGCCGGACGGATTAGATCTATAAAGGAAACATAATATATGCCAGAACTTTTAGTTTCTATATGCCAAGAAATATCAGATTTCATACCCAATAATGAGAAGGATTTAAAAACTGAATTAGGTTTTATAGTAGGGACGAGTAAATTATCAAAATCAAGTACTTCAGTACCTGAAAAGCCTGAAAAAGCTCTGAATCTGTGTGCGGCTGCTTTAGCTATTATTGGGATAGGTGATGGTAGTAATAAAAAAGCGAAGGAAATTCTCCTCAAAATTGAGAGTTATTTTTTCCTACAGATAAGGCTATCGATAAGAAATAAGATGGATGGCATTTACATAATAGTGGACCCGGAGGCAACCAATAATATAGACGTCTATGACATGACTAAATCTTCATTAGAGGGTGGCGTAAAGGTAGTCCAATACAGGGATAAATTGAATGATCGAGCTCCGTTTTTGGAAAATTGTTACAAAATCAAAGAGCTTTGCGATCAATACAATGCTGCCTTTGTAGTGAATGACGCGGTTGATATAGCCAGATTAAGTGGCGCGGATTTTCTCCATGTGGGCCAGTCAGATATGCCTGTTGAAGAAGCCAGGCGAATTTTAAAACCTTCTCAATGCATCGGTAGATCAAACGGAGGGGTGTCAGAGTCGACAGAGTCTGAAGAATTCGGTGTTGACTACCTTGCTGTAGGAGCCATATATGCAACTTCTACGATGGGTAAGTCAGCAAGAAGCCCACTTGGGCCTTCCATGATTACAGAGGTAAAATCACAGACAGGACTGCCAATTGTTGCCATCGGAGGTATCACCATTGAAAACCTCCCCGATGTTATTCAGGCAGGTGCTGATTCAGTATGTATGGTGAGCGCCATAACTATGTCTGAAGACCCGGAAGCGGCCGCGCGTCAATTGGTAAATATTTGGGACAGGTATAGATAAGGTTAATACTGATTATTACTCATATTATAGGCCTCATCTATATTGACCGCGGATTTTCCAGAGAAGAAAATTAAACCTTGTGCAAACTTGACCTTATTGTGTGTTTTTGCACAGAAATTTTCCATGGATGTAGGAGGATACAATGGAACTGATACAGATTGTTGCTCTTGTTGCCTCATTAGTCTCTTTAGCCTTTGCGGCATTCCTAGCGTACGCAGTTGTAGGAAAAGACGAAGGTAGTGACCAGATCCGATTTATCGGTAAGGCCATTCAAGAAGGGGCGATGGCATTTCTATCGCGAGAATATCGTCTTTTAGCTATATTTGTTGTCATTATGGCAGTTATTCTAGCTGTGTTTGTCGACCTCGATGTGACTGGCAGAATGGATAAACAAAGCACTTCTTCAATACCTGTCGGTACAGCGATTGCTTATTTAGTTGGAGCTTTTGGTTCAGGATTGGCTGGCTTTATAGGCATGAGCATAGCTGTCAGGGCAAACACCCGAACCACAGTACAAGCAATGCAAGGTTTGAACTCAGCTTTAAGGGTGGCATTTAACAGTGGTGCAGTCATGGGTATGTCGGTGGTGGGGCTTGCACTTTTAGGTGTGACTTTAATGCTCGTTGTTTTTAGTAATGATTACTCCATAGTGGCCGGTTTTGGATTTGGAGCATCATCAATAGCTTTGTTTGCCAGGGTAGGCGGAGGGATTTATACCAAAGCCGCTGATGTGGGGGCTGACTTAGTAGGTAAAGTAGAACAAGGAATACCCGAGGATGATCCCCGTAACCCAGCTACTGTAGCAGACAATGTCGGAGATAATGTTGGTGACGTTGCTGGTATGGGGGCTGATCTCTTTGAGTCCTATGTAGGGTCAATAATTGCGACTGTTGCATTAGCAGCGGTAGGCGCATCGTTCCTAGGGACCAAAACTTTAGAGTTACAGTTGTTTCCTCTTTTGGTCGCATCCATAGGAATCATCTCTTCAATAATCGGTACTTTTTTAGTTAGAACAAAGGAAGGAGCTGACATGGGTCGACTCCTATGGGCCTTGAGGACTGGAATTTTTTCAGCTGGTGCCCTTGTCTTAATTGGAACAGGAGGATTGATAGTTCTCTTGGATCTTAACTTCAATCTCTTCTGGGTTGTGTTGATAGGTTTGGTAGCGGGGCAATTAATAGGTACTGCCTCTGAATACTATACTTCATATGAATATAGCCCTACCAAAAAATTGGCTGAACAGTCAGAAACTGGGCCTGCAACAATTATGATCGGTGGACTTGGCCTTGGGATGATCAGCACGGTAATTCCTGGCCTGGTTATCATAGTAGCAATGTGGCTTTCTTATGAATTCGCGGAATTGTATGGAATCGCCCTTGCTGCAGTCGGTATGCTGTCAACCTTAGGTATAACTCTCGCAACCGATGCTTATGGTCCTGTGGCTGATAACGCTGGTGGAATTGCAGAGCAAGCAGGGCTTGATCCAGAAGTCAGAGAAAGAACAGATGCCTTAGATTCCCTAGGAAACACAACTGCTGCTACAGGAAAAGGATTTGCTATAGGATCTGCTGTTCTTACAGCACTGGCCCTAATGGCTGCTTATGCTCAGGCAGTAGGTCTTCAGACCCTGGATGTAATGAATGTAAAAGTTATGATGGGCCTCATAGTTGGTGCGATTATGCCCTTCTTGTTTGCGGCCCTTACCATGCAGGCCGTAGGAAGAGCTGCATATGCTATGGTGCAAGAGGTCCGGAGACAATTTAGAGAAATAAAAGGCCTGCTAGAAGGAACAGCTGATGCAGATTATGCAAGGGCTGTTGATATATCTACACAAGGCGCAATGAAGGAAATGGTTCTCCCAGGCCTTATAGCCGTTGTGGTTCCAGTTGTGGTTGGCATAATTTTAGGTCCGGGAGCCCTAGGTGGGCTTCTTATAGGGTCCATTGCCACCGGGTTCTTATTCGCAATAATGATGGCAAATGCAGGTGGAGCTTGGGACAACGCCAAGAAGTATATCGAGGCAGGTAATTTGGGAGGAAAAGGATCTGATCAACACTCAGCCGCGGTGGTAGGTGATACGGTCGGAGACCCATTTAAGGACACATCAGGACCAGCACTGAACATATTACTTAAGTTAATGTCCATAGTGGCATTAGTGTTTGGACCTTTGTTTATAGCATAAGAATCAGAAATATATACTATGTTGTGAATTTGAAGGAGGGCGATGTATCATCGCCCTCCTTTTTATTTAGGACAGCTTTAATGGCTATTCCATGAGGGATATAAGAATTATCCGACTATTTTTATGATGAGCCCGGGATTCTGATTAACCTTCCGGAACCGTCTCGGTATTCACCTATTATCAATTTGTAGACGAAATAGGTGTTATGTACTACATCCACAAAAAAGAAAAGCCCTGCTAGGGTCCAGGCAGAGGACAAAAAGAATATTCCAGCGGCAACCAAAAGAGATAGGTCAAATAACCCATGGAACCACCTTCCGACATAAAAATGATGAATGCCAACGGTTCCGAAAATTGCAGCGAGACACACAGCTGTGACATAGGATTTGCGAGAGGAATCTGAGAAATCTCCGGTAGATTCTTGGGTACCAAGTTTGCTACCGCAGGAACTGCAAAATTGAGTCCCTATTTCATTTCTTGATCCACAATTCAGGCAAACCATATCAAAAATCCGTGAAGGTTAGATAAAGGATATTTTCCTAACACTTAAGGTTTTATAGGTAATCCGCTACTGTCCTTAAAGTTACCGACTGCAATCATAATAATGTCAATTAAAGTCCATATTCCTAAACCACCGAGCGTCAGTAGCATCACTATTCCTGTGCCTATTTTACCGACGTAGAACCGGTGTACACCAAGACCACCTAATAGAATAGCTAGAAGCAGGGTAGCGACGAAATTTTTCTCACTCATGCTAAAAACCCCTCTACAGTAACTGTTAAATTTCTACCTTAACTATAGTATGCCCGTGCCTATTTTCGAAGCAATTTGTAACCCATATAGCTGAATATATGAAGGTATAACCTGATGCTATGATGGCTGTTGGATTACATTGCGGGTGGGGGATTTTCAGTCCGGATACCCAGGCATAATTTTGGGGAACTTTTGGTTGAAATGGCCACTACCGGTTCTACACAACGCCCAATTTAGTTCCTTGTGTCAGACAGATTTGATCATTATTGATCAAATCTAACTAGGGCACATTTCTTACTCTTAACCAGTTATAATACGTGCTCTGCTTTTAGCAGTTGGAATGTAAAATGCCCAGGTGGCGGAATGGTAGACGCGGCGGACTTAAAATCCGCTTCTCGGTAAGAGAGTGGGGGTTCGAGTCCCTTCCTGGGCACCACTTTTTCTCACCCCTACCCTATTCTTTGTGGGTCCTTTTGCGGGTCCTTTTGAAAAACTAACCCTCAAGAACCGCATTCATCTTCTTTGAAGCTTCCCTGTGCATATCGGGGTCAACATGGCTGTGAATATCAATTGTTTCCAGCAATCAATTGGACTACGATGTACCTGTGCTGTGTGCTCTTTCCTATCACAACAAATGAGGGAACTAACCGATGCGCCCCACTAGACCATTCAAGATAAGTTTTGTCATCCTTTTATTTAGCCTGACTGTTACATCCTGTTCATACCAATTTGAAGAACCACCTTTTAATGACTCTCAACTTGTTGACATCACTGAAACTAAATTTGGTGAAGAACTCTTATCAGTTCTAAAGGACATTCCTGACACCGACCAAACTACCGACATAAAAGAAGGTTTGGATGATGACTCCCTTGTCCTGGAAGTCAGCGAAGACTTCTTAGTACAACAGCAGTTTGATAAAGAAAAGAATGCTTGGAACCTTACCGTTATAACAAAAAACAACCATCACATGATGTTCTGTTCCCTTATGCAAGAAGAGGATGACGGCGGGATGGCTATTAAATTCCCAGAAAATGTGGAGTCTAAGAAGGATGAAGAAGGGGAGATTTGGTTGTGGGGGAACGAGGTAGCTGTAGCCGAATTCGCATTAGAACTTTCTCTATCTAGTCCTAAGTTATGTGTAGCGATCCCATATCAGGATGCATCTAAAATAGCTACAGAAGGACCGGTAGGGAAAATAGTAGAGGTGATTAAGGAAATTGTCATTGAAAAAGAAGTTCCTGTAGAAGTAATCGTTGAAAAGGAAGTCGTTAAAGAAATTCTTGTAGAAGTTCCAGTAGAAGTAATCGTTGAAAAGGAAGTCATTAAAGAAGTTCCAGTAGAAGCAAGCGGAAGTTGCAACAATAGAGATTCTGTATCCGCATTCACAGGAGCCACAAATAGTTTGATGCTATTTGGACCACTTCTATTAATCGCAGGTTACAGAGGCTACAGAAAACGCAATAAGTAGCAAAACCGTTGGGGTAAAACCCGTGTGAGTTCGACTCTCACCTTCGGCACCAAGTTTTTACAGTCACAATAGAGGCACACACTGCCTTTGAGTATATACACCTCACTATCTGGGGATAATGCTCTGTTTAATGGTTTGTAGGTCCTTTTTCTACGTTAACCACCCAATGCGGTGTCCATTTCCTCAGCAGCTTCCCTGTGCATATCGGGGTCAACATGGCTGTAAATGTCCATGGTCGTTGAATAATGCGAATGTCCCAACATTTCCTGAACCACTTTTCAGGGATGCCAATGCGGGGTTAGGCCACTAGAATCCTTCCCTTATAAAGTCAGATATTTTTTCACCTATAGCCATTACCGTAACGTTTATATTAGCTCTCACACAGTCCGGCATTATTGAGGCATCTGCAACTCTGAGATTTTTAACTCCATAGACTTTGCCGTGTTGATCGACCACAGCCATGGGGTCAGATTCAGGTCCCATCTTGTTCGTACATGAAACGTGATGGCCAGTCCCTACATTTTTTCTAATCCAACCATTAAGGTTCTCATCAGTGGCAAGATCTTCGTCAGTCGGTTCCAGGCGGTAATCGACTAGTTCACGCATCGAAGGGTGGGCTTCTAATGATACAAGCATCCTTACTCCGTCGCGATACCGTCTCATATCCTCGGGGTCATCCAGCAGGTTGTAATTAAGATATGGTTGGTCGGTATGGTTTGTGGTTGATAGTTTAAGTTCCCCTTTCGATAATGCGAGATTTAAACCTAAGCCAGCCCCTATTCCGATTGGTTCTGACTTGGCTCCACCTTGGTCTCTTCTTTTGCTGGTTACAGCTCCAAAATATACGATCATGTCATTTTTCAACGACGATTGATCCGCAGTGTATCTCAGAAGAATTTGCCCGCTGGGGCCAAATGGATCCAATTTGAGACTTGGTTTTGTGGCCCATTTCAAAGGGAGTAACGGATGATCTCTTAAATTTTGACCTACTCCAGGTGAATCAAATACGCATTCTATCCCGTGATCTGCCAGATCAGATTTAGGTCCGACTCCGGAGAGCAAAAGTAGGTGGGGGCTTCCAATAGCTCCAGCACACAGTACGATCTCTTGCCCTTCTACTGTAAAATTTTCGCCTTGCGACACGACTTCTACACCGTATGCCTGAGGCTCGTCATTAGAGGTGTCAAATAAGATCTTTTTGACAGACACATTTGCTCTAATGGTCAAATTAAGTCTTGATCGAGACATACTTAGATAGCCAATTGCTGTTGACCATCTGATACCGTCTGGATTATTTAGAGGTATCGGTCCCACACCATCAGTGTCTGGAAGATTTGCATCTTCACAATACGGATAACCTGATTCCAAACAAGCATCAAGAAAAGCCTTCGACCCGGGAAGCCATTCTTCTTCTGGAAATCTATGACAAATTATTGGTCCTTCTGAACCATGGAAATCCCCTGGATTTTCCTGGTAGGTCATGTCTGTTTCTATTTTATTGTAGTAAGGGAGCACGTCTTGAAAACTCCACTTGTCATTTCCCCATGACACCCAGTCGTCGAAGTCTTCTGGTATCGCTCTAAGGAAGATTTGGCCGTTTATGGCACTAGACCCTCCGGTTATCTTCCCCCTTGGGATATCAATGGTGGCCTCTTCCGTGCCTCGCGCGGTAAATTGCCAGTTATGCTCGCTTGTCCAGATTTCATTACTGGTTTTGTAACCGTATTTGACTTCATCTGGGAGACTATCTATTTCCGAAAAATCGTCTCCAGCCTCAAGTAGTAATACAGAATGGTTTGGGTCTTCAGTGAGCCTAGTTGCAAGAATTGAGCCAGCTGAGCCTGAACCAATAATTATGGTGTCGTATTTCATGCTTTTTCCTTATAATCACATCGTATTTGATTGGTAGAGTATTTGAGATGGACAGATCGTAGCCTCACTGAGTTCGATGTGACAACTTAAAATCCGCTTCTCGGTAAGAGAGTGGTGGTTCGAGTCCCTTCCTGGGCACCACTTTTTCGCACCCCTACCCTAGCCTTTGTACCTCCTTTTCTTGAAATGTCCGAGCGTGCTGCTAATGGTATGATGCCGCGATGATTAAAAAGAAAATGAGTTACGGGATCTTAATTTCTGCTCTAACAATGCTCATTGTGGGATGTGTCACAGCACAAGACATCCCAGACGTTGAAGCGACTGTAGTGGTTATGCTTGAAGAAGAAAAGGTAAAATCACTTCCGACCCCTCTTCCACAGCCAACTCCTAAACCCCTAACATCCGTTGAAGTACTGAGTAAGTCTATCCAAGCCATGACAGATCTGGAGTCTATGAGTTACAAGATAGATCTCAACGAAAGAGAGGGCGATGCTGAGATGCTTGCCGGCATAGAGGGTGACTTTCATGTACCTGATAACCTTAAACAGACCTTTTCTATGACGGTTTGGGATTATGAGGAAGCATCGCTTGCCATGCCCTATGTGATGGGGGAACTGAGGCAGGTTGATGGAAGATACTACGAGCAGGAATTCTATATTCAGGGAGATGTGGAGGGGGAATGGAGTGAATCTGATGAATTTGGTGGAATAGATCCTAGGAAATTATGGAAAGGGGATCAAAATTTCCTGTCGTTTCCTGGTGATGAAGAGTTAGGAACCGAACCACCCTATGCAGTGGATTTAGATGGAAAAGAAGTATATAAAATTTCCTGGAAATGGGACTCGGATTCTGATTCAAAGAATATTGCTGCAAGAGCGTTGTCTATTATGGACATAGAAGAAGTAGTACTTCCTGAGTCACATAGTCAACTAGGTCACATGACAGTGGAATACTGGATCGATATAGATTCGTATCACCTGAGGAAGCTGTCTATATATATTGAAGTGTTAGTCCCTGCCGATCCTGCTAGAGACGATGATGGAGGATTGCATGAAGATGCCGTCCGTTCTGATCCGTGGATAGGGTCCACCACCGAAATCCAATTTTTTGATTTTGATCAGCCCATTATGGACATAGATCCTCCCCTCGTATCTACGAGTTCAATAGAAGGCCCTGCAGTCGCACCTGCACCTGCCTCTGCAGCTTTACAGTTTGCCGATTATGAACCTGCCTGGTCGCCAGACGGGACAAAGATCGCATTTACATACGCCAGCACCAAAGATTTTTTCGAAGTATCGAAGAGAAGCGTTTATCAATACGGTTCAGAAAATGCCTGGCTACGTACGTTCTTCAACTTCGATGGATACCTATACGGAGGTTTAGATCATAGTTTTATTTATATTATGAATTCAGATGGAACTGAGCGAAGTAAAATAGAAGGTACTGATGGTGGCAGAAGCCCTGTATGGTCACCAGACGGGACAAAGATAGCATTTGTAAATTCCTCACTCGCCCACATATATCCCACAATATATACGATGAATTCCGATGGGACTGAGATAACTGAATTAGCCCAACAATTGTCTTACCTCCCTGGGTTTCGGCCTTCCTTTCCTCACGCTAATAGTGATCCTTCATGGTCCCCAGACGGGACAAAAATAGTGTTTACATCTGGCGATATCGCCGAAAGCTTCATCTCTATTATGAATTCAGATGGTAGTCAGCGAGCTAAAATAAAGGGTACCGGTAAGGAAAAATTTATGACCGGTGCCACGGACCCTTCATTGTCACCGGATGGTACAAAAATAGCGTTTGTTGCCCCATCTCTCACCCACGTAAACCCCTCAATATATACGATGAATTTAGATGGGAGCGAGATTATTGAAATAACCCGACAAGAGACATTTGTCTCGAATAGCGACCCTTCATGGTCGCCAGACGGGACAAAAATAGCCTTTACATCCGAAGAACAGTTTTTCGCTGAAACATCTTCAACTATAGGTATCATCAATTCAGATGGAACTGGGAGAATTGAACTACCCGGTTCGGGCGGTGGTAGAACTCCCTCATGGTCACCGGACGGCGCAAAGCTGGCGTTTGCCGATGTTCTGTCCGATGGCTCCGATATTCATCATCCCAAAATAGTTGTTACAGGTTTAGAAGATGAATATCAGGGCATTCGTTCTGCCGCAACCCCGACGCCTAGTCCAACACCTACACCTATATCAACACCAACTCCAGCACCAACGCCAACGCCAACGCCAACGCCAACGCCTAACCCAGGCCCTATAACTCTTCTTACTAATGAAGAGATTACAAAACCAGGGCCCAGCTATTTAGATGAGGGTGCTAAAAAGCATGATCCTTCCTGGTCCCCCGATGGATCAAAAATCGTTTTCTCTTCCGCTAGGGGCTGTATAGGCTTGTTTGATGAAATTGAAATGTGCTCTGACATATATGTTATGAATTCAGATGGTTCTGACCTAACGCTTCTACGCCACGGAGCTTCGAACGCCAAGGATCCTTCATGGTCACCCGATGGAAAAGAAATTATATTTTCGCAAGGTAAGGGAGGTGGTTACTCCGGTTTATCTGTTATGAATGCTGACGGCACAAAGCAGAGTGATGGCTGGAGTTCTCGTGAAATTTGGTCCACTTTAATGAGTCAAATACATGACCCGTCCTGGTCCCCAGATGGATCAAAAGTTTTGCTTACACTCGAAGATAGATGGTCTGTCGGTATATACCTTGTAGAACCTTCCACCGGTGATTTCAACCTACTTGATAGTGGCCTTACAATGAGCAAACAACCCTCTTTGTCACCAGACGGATCAAAAATAGCCTTTTCTTCCTACATTGACGAAAACTATGAAATATACGTTGTAAATGCGGATGGTTCAGATTTAACTCGCCTTACAACAAGTCCGTTAGAGTCTGATACTGAACCCAGCTGGTCTCCAGATGGTACAAAAATTGTATTTACTTCCGGGTCGTCCGATGGGTCGTCCGGCTATTATTTATTAGTTATGGATCTCGATGGTTCTAACCAAACCCACATTACAGATGACCCGCTTGAGGGTGATGAATCTTCGTGGTCTCCCGACGGGGGCAAAATAGTATTTGTCGCTGATACAGATACATTGGATCAACCAGAAATATTTGTTCTAGAAATGGAGGGAGACAACCTAAAGGCGCCTGTACTAGCTACCCCAATTCCAGTTATCGTAGGTGAAGGCGCTCAGCGATACGGCGGCATTCTAAAATATGCGGCTGTTGACTTCGGTGCAATGGACCCGGCAATCATGGGGCTCTCTGAAGGAAGCGCTATGTACAGCAACCTAACCTATGACAACCTCACAGAACCTTGGTATGACGGTTCTATTGTGAATAGGTTGGCAGAGGAATGGTCCGCTAACGAAGATATGTCCGTTTACACTATTAATGTCAGAGATGGGGTAACTTTTCATGACGGATCTCCTCTTACCTCCGCTGACGTTAAATTCTCATTTGATCGTATTTTAGATGAAGCAACAGGCTCTCCTCTTCTAGGAGAAATAGATTACATCAGTGAAATAAGTGCTCCTGACGATGACACTGTGGTATTCACACTCAAAGGCTCGAACTTCAATGTGCCTAGAGATCTATCTGACTACCATGCCCGGATTGTTCCCAATGGGATAACTCAGGAAAGACTGCAGTACTCTAGTGCTGACTTTGGAAGCGGACCATACACTCTTGGACATCACAACCCGGCAGATAGAACTGTAATGAATAAATACCAGGATTACTGGGTAGAAGGAAAGCCGTTCTATGACCAAATCATTTTCTACTACATGCGAGATGAAGCTACACGAATAGCGATGATGGAGGTTGGAGAAGTCGATGTGGCCGGTACATTCTCCCTAGCGCGGTTTGAACGTCTAAACAGTCACAATAGCATTACAGTTACTGGGACAGACTCTGCTACTGTAAGAAATCTTGTAATGGACACCCGTGAAGGTAGCGTATTCCATGACAAAAATGCCAGGAAAGCCATTCAGTATGCTATTGATAGAGACCTTGTAAGGGAAGCTGTGACATACGGTTTCGGAGCTAATGCTAACGACCATCCAATTGGCCGATCAGATCCCATGTATTGGGCTGGACAACCTATCATCAATCAAGACATTGAACTCTCCCGCAGCTACCTGAAAGCAGCTGGCTACGATGCATCCAACCCACTAGAAGTGGAACTGGATGCTTCAGATTTCAGCAATATGTTAGATATGGCCTTGGCAGTAGAGCAGTCTATAGAAGCCACTGATCTCCCAATTGAAATATCGGTCGAAAAACATGAAGAATCCACTTTCTGGGAAGCTGTATGGATGCAACCAGGAGGATCTCCCATGGTCACTTCCGCCTGGAATGGCCGACCAGCAGCCCGAGCTGTTAGTTTAGCCCTCCAAGGTGGAGGAAGTTGGAATGAGTCCTACTTCTATAGCCCACGCATGGATGAATTGCTAGAGCTATCCTCAACAGAATTAGACTATGACACTAGAAAGGCCTATTGGAAAGAAATACAAGAAATACTCATAGAGGAAGTTCCCAGTGTTTACCTCTTGTATGCCCCTAATTTAGTGGCACATCAGTCTCACGTGCAGGGAGTCCAAGCACATCCAAACAATTGGGTATTTATGGAAGATTGGTGGAGCGACCATTAAGTTTGGTATTTCAATACTGATTAATAAAAAATCGATCACAAGAATCAAAGAAACTACCGACATTACTGTCAAACCGACTGGTGAAAGCACTAGTAGTGACTACGAAAATGAATTTACGGATGACGGTAGGACTGTGTGTTTGATGGTAGATGACGCTGATAATATCCCTCCACTGTCGGGGCCTCAGTCACAGTTTGACACCATTGACGGTGAGAATGTTTAGAACTCTAAGTCGTATAGCTTACAGAACAGGTTCGTGAATACAAAAAATATAATAATGGTTAGAAAATATTGAGGTCGAGGTTTTAGTTCAACCGTGCCCTCAGCTTAGAAAATAGAGTGTCACACTATAACCCCTTCTTCCTTCAAGTAAGATATATCTTCGCGGCCCATACCAACTATGTTAGTTAGTATTTCCTCTGTGTGCTCCGAATACATTGGGGCTCTCGTGACTTCTACAGGAGAGCGACTAAGTTTAACCGGGCACCCAATCATTTTATAATCACCTCTCACATCGTCGGTGACATCCACAACCATTTCTCTCGCTATCAAATGCTCGTTTGTAATAACCTCTTCCGGGCTTATTACGGCCCCACACCATACCCCGGCGGCGGCCATCTCATGAAATACTTCGTATTTAGACTTGGTGGAGGTCCAGGAGGTGATTATGTCAACAACTTCTTTTGGTCTCTTGTTTCGAGCCTGCTCGTCTATATAACGTTCATCCCCTATCAGGTCCTCCTTACCCATAACGGCTAGCACCGTTTCCCACATATATCCTCTCAAGTGAATCATTACATAGTCATCATATCCACCAGGACTACAGGCAAATGTATGCGGGATATTAGTTTTTCCTAAGACAACTCCTCTCTCGTTAGGCTCGGAAGTACTGAGGCTTCTGATTAAACGGATTCTCATTAAATTGACTACCCCATCTTGCATAGCCACCTCCACGCGTTGTCCTTCTCCGTCTTTATCTCTCTGTCTCAGGGCAGCAAGAATACCTATAGCCATGTGGAGGCCAGTACCAGAGTCACCGACACCAGCCGCAGTTCCCATCGGTGGACCGTCAGGTAAACCATTTGCCGCCATTAATCCTCCCGTGGCTTGTGCCGTATATTCAAAAGCCTTGTAGGAGCTGTATGGGCCGTAGTCCCCATATCCTTTGATACTAGCATAGATTATTCCAGGATTAATTTCCCTTAATCTCTCATAAGCAAATCCCAGTCTATCCATAACACCTGAAGAAAAGTTCTCCAAAATAATGTCAGCCCATTTGACAAGCTTATCCATTATCTCGGTACCTTCAGGGGATTTGAGATTCAATGTCATGGCACGCTTATTACCGTTAAAGATCGTGTAATAAACACTGTCAACACCTTTAAGGTGAGCCATGTCAACGCGTGTGTTATCTCCACCAGCTGTGTCTTCGAGTTTTATCACATCGGCTCCAAGAAAACCCATAAGCTGGGCACAAGACGGGCCGGCTTGTACTCGACTCATATCGATAATTTTCACGCCTTTTAGTGCTTTATCCATCTTAATCTCCTAACCTGCTGTCGATAATTTTTCCGTTGATGCACTTAATGTTTTTCAGTTATTTTGGATAGGGTGTTGACATATTGCCGACCATAAAATCACTCCTTTTTAAAAAGGTACTCAGTCACGAGGTTTCCAAAAACTGCCTCCTCCGCTTAAACACTGAAAGGTTTGTTTGTACTCTATATCATCTAAGCATTTAAAAACTGCTTAGCTACATAAAATCCTCACTCAAACAGGGTTTAGTTCAGGAAACACGCTTATGGTAATCTGCCAGATTTAGTTAAATTAGCTAGTAGGTCGTCGTATGCATTACGGTTGACTGGCAAAGAGATTCTGTTACCGGTGCAACCAGACAAAATGATGGCAGCCACTAATTCCTGTGCCTTAGCACCCTCTTCACCGGTAATCATCGGGTCCCGATTTTCAATAATGGCTCTACAAAAATCATCTATTGCAGGGGTATGGGTGTTTTTTATCTCCCCTATGACAAATTTTTCTTCATCAACTTCGGGAGAGGCAAACATTCCTGGCGTATTGTCCATGAAGTCCTGTAATGGAGTTTTCAGGGTGTGTAGGGAAAGATTCCAGTCATCCATGATGATAGCCCCTTGATTTCCATATATCTCCATGCGCTGCCTCTGAGGAGCCTGCACAGTATCGCAATGCAAAGTCGCGAGGAAGCCGTCATTGTATTCCAATAATGCACTGGCGTAGTCTTCTACTTCAATACTGTGTTTTAGGGTTCTTATTTGACCAAAAACAGCGTGAGGAAGACCTAGCAATGAAATGAAAAGATCAATTGCGTGAATCCCCTGATTGAGTAATGCTCCACCTCCCTCTAATCCCCAGGTTCCTCTCCACGGCAATTGATTGTAATAATCTTGGGTTCTAAACATACCACTGCTAACCGTGGCACGATATATTTCCCCGATGCATCCCGAATCTACAAGCTCTTTCATTTTTATAGATTCACTTCTGAATCGATTATTAAACAGAACTGAAAGTTTCAAATTATATTTTCGGGCAGCAGCGACCATTTCATCTGCCTCAGATGGCGTCACACCAATTGGTTTTTCTACCAGAACATGTTTTCCAGATTCTAAAGACTCTATGGTGATTTCTTTGTGGGAAGGATGAGGAGTTGCTATAACAACAGCGTCCACCTCAGAATCGTTTAAAGCGTCAGAAAGGGTAGGATAGGCTTTGACATTTAGTCTTGCAGCTTGTTCTTTCAATGGACCTTGCTTTCGGGCGTTTAGACCAACCAAGCGGCAAGTAGTCAGTTGACTTATAGCCTCAATATGTCTATCGCCTATAGCTCCAGTCGAACCTATTATAGCTAATCCTATTTGTTCCAATCGAACTTACTCCTTAACCTTTTTATCCGTTAGAGCTTATTCTGATTTATTCTAAAATGACAAAACCGTCAGTAGCTCCAAAACCCCATTTTAGCTCCTTTTTGATATGTGAAGGATTCCTCAAGATTTTTAAATAGGTGACCCTATTTGGGCAAAGCATCAAACTATCCATGATTTTCCCAATCAGTATTAAAGAATCTGCCAGCACCGCCTTGGTGGCTGACACCTCTTGAAATGCTTGATTAGGCTTTCTATAGGGATGGTATTATTCCAAAAATTACTTTAGAAGAAGTTGTGGACTGTGAACTGGAAAATCTATCAGCTTGGTGCGTCAAAATAGGGGAATATCATGCCTACAATTACTTTGCAAGAAGCCGAAACAATAATCGAGGGAGCCAAGACTAAAATACAAGAACTTGGCGTCAAAATGAGCGTTTCAGTTACCGACGCCAGAGGGGATCTCATTGCCATGATCCGAACGGATGGCGCCTCATGGAGAACGCCAGTTATTTCAAGAGGAAAAGCAGTTGCGTCAGCTTGTTTTGGTGAACCATCTGGAGAACTCGAAGACAGATCACGATGGCCAGTATTTCAGGCCTTCACTGTTCTTCAAGAGGGACATTTCATTATGGGTCAGGGTGCAGTTCCAATTTACAAGGGCGGAGAGATAGCTGGTGCAGTAGGAGCTAGCGGCGGTAAGTCGCAAGAAGACGAAGATGTTTGTATAGCTGCCCTTGAACATGCGGGATTGAAGTCATGTTAACTAAGGTCTATATATCAGAAAATTTACAATCCTAATTGCACGGATAAGGAGGATAGGATGGGGCGCGTTAAAGATCAGGTCGCTATTGTCACGGGAGCTGCGAGAGGATTAGGTGAAGCTATCTCGTATCGCTTGGCACAAGAAGGTGCCAGACTAGTTTTAGGCGATATAGATGAAACAGGGTTAGAGGCTACAGCGACAAAAATCCGTGACGAAGGTGGCGAGGTTGTCACATTAATTGGTGACATCACTGAAGAAGAGCCAGCATCCCAACTGATTGAGTCTGCAATCGCATATTTTGGGCAAATTGATATTCTAGTCAACAATGTTGGGGGCAGCCGAAATTCAAAAATCTGGGAAATGCCGGTGGAAGATTGGGACTACACTATCAAATTAAATCTCCGTGGGACATTTCTTTGCAGTAAAGCCGCTGTACCTCACATGATTCAGAGAAAACAAGGAAAAATAATTTGTTTGTCATCTGGGGCTCGAGAAGGCACACCATGGACAGCCTATTACGAAGGAGGGTCTGCTTACTCAGCCTCTAAGGCAGCGATACATGGATTCATGCGAGACTTGGCTCTTGAACTTGCCGAACATAACATCAATGTTAATTGCGTTGCACCAGGTCCAATCGATACGAAAATAGCGGGTGCAAAGTTACGAAAACTTAATGAAACTGTGGACTTTAGCCCCAACCGCATGACCCCGTTTGGTAGGTTAGGGCAGCCTAGTGAAGTCGCAGATGCAGTCTTATTTTTGGCTTCAGATGAAGCATCATATGTCTCGGGGCATACTCTAGCCGTTATGGGAGGCCGCTAGGGATTATTAGGACAATAAATGAACAATCAAAACTTGGAGTGAATCAATTGAACAAAGATGAGCCCACGAACTTAACCAAGGAAGCACGAGCTTACTTGAATAAAAGAGAGGAAACCAGAGGTTACACTCTTGATATGCATCGAATCATGGTGGTCAGCGATGATCTTGCGAAGTCGATTGGTGACGAGGCAGGCGGCAACGAGGCAGACGGTGAAACCGGCGATGCATTGGCGGGTTTCACCAACGCCGGCCCGCGTGTCGTGCGCGGTTGGGACGAACCGATTACCGTGTGGACAATATGACGGAAAAGATCATCGTGACGGGGGGCAGCGGCCGCCTTGGCGGCCATGTCATGACGGCGCTGCAGGCCGGCCATCGGGCAACGGCCTTGGACATTAAACCACCCCCCGGCGATGTGCCGTTCATTGCCACCGATATCCTTGATCTGCCGGGTCTGACCAGGGCCTTCACGGGACAGGCCGCGGTGATCCATCTGGCCGGTTACGACGATGGCGACGGACCGAACGAGCAGGCCTATATGGCAACCAATGTACAAGGTGCCTGGAATGTTTTCCAGGCCGCCGAGGATGCCGGCGTGCCCCATGTGGTGGTCGCCAGCAGCACCGCCGCCCTGGGTCTGGACCATGATCAGGCGCCGGACTACCTGCCGGTGGATGAAACGCATGCGTTGCACACCACGGGGACCTATGGCCTGGGCAAACAGATCATGGAGACCATGGCGCGGCACTACGCGGCGCGGGGCAAAATGCACGTTATCTGCCTCAGGCCGACGTTGATCGTTCGTCCTGAAAAAGAGGCTCAAATCCTGGCCCAGCTCGCCCTGCCCGACCCCGACAGTAATTCCCCTGGTTGCAGTTCCGATGCCGCCGCCAGAAATGCCGTTGCACCCTATGGCGCGCTTTCGGCAACCCGGACCTATGTGCGCTCCACGGACGCGGCGCGGGGCTTTGTCGCCGCCCTGAAATACCGAGCCCGCCGGTTCGATATCTTCAATCTGGCGGCACCGGACGGCATAGGGCGGCCGGAGACACTGGCACGCATGGCGGCAATCCATGAGACCATGCCCCCGGTGCGTGACCCCCAACTCTACCAGGCGGACCCCTACGCCAGCGTCTTGGATGCCCGTCATGCCCGCGACGATCTTGGCTGGCGGGCTGACGGCGACTGGCGCGATGTGGTGGCATGGCATAAATCCAAAACAACGATGGAAACATCATCGTGAACCAGCCCGGACCAGCCGCGCCGACAGATCCCAACGAAGACGCCTTCGTTGCCTGGGCACGGGAGCATGCGGTTGCCTTGTCCATCCCCCGGCACGACGACAATTACGACGACCTGGCTTTCATTCCCGGCGTCATGGGCAAACGCCGCGTCATCGCCGTGGGAGAGAGTGCCCACTATCTGTACGAATGGAACCGCTGGCGGACCCGGTTGTTCAAATATCTGGCCCAGGAACATGGCTTCACCACCTTCGTCTTGGAATCGGCTCTGGTCGAAGGCCGCTTGGTGCACGACTATGTGGCCGGCGCCGATCATGAATGGGATGACGTGGCCCGCGCCATCAACAATGTCTGGGGCGTATGGGCCGAACTGAACGAGCTGATCCGATGGATGCGGGACTGGAACGCCGATCCCAATCGGCCGCGGGAATTGCGCTTTTACAGTATGGACGGCAGCGGCAACTGGATGCATGCCCGCAATGTCTATGCTACCGTGCACGCATTCGCGGCCCGGGTTGATGGGGACCTAGCCAACGACATGGCACGGGAAATCGGTCCCATGGTGGCGGAGCTTAACCTGGAGAACCGCACGGAATTCGCAGCTACTGCTTTCCGGGAACTGATTGCCGCCGCTTCGCTGGTGATCAGCCGTATCGAACAGGCCCGCGTTGCCTACACCCGGGTTACTTCGGCCGACGACTACGATTGGGGCCTGCGCGGCGCGCAAATTCTCCGCGACGTGATCCAGGCCCTGGCCCAGACCGAGGCGGATTTTAGCATCGGCGTGCGCCAGTTGTGGAACGTCCGGGATGTCTCCATGGCCGAGTCCCTGAACTGGATCCGTGAGCGCGAGGGCCCGGATGCGGGCATTGTCATCGGCGCCCACAACACACATCTGCAGCTGCACCCGGTGCGGGAGCAGAAGGCCACCTCCATGGGCAGCTACCATGTCGCCCGCTTCGGACGGGGAGATACGCTGTTTATCGGCACGGCCAGCGAACGCTCGGTCAAGGGGGAGCCACCGCACCCGGATTGCAATCAGGCCGCCTATGCCCGCCTGGGCCCGGATTGCTATTTTCTGGACCTGCGCCCGGCGCCCGAAAGCGGCCCGGTGGCGGACTGGCTCAAGGTCGAGCGTCCCGACCGCTCCAACCTGCGATATCAGCCGGTCTGCGCCGGCACGGCCTGGGATTGCCTGCTGTTTCACCGGACCCTGTCCACGGGCACGGTGGAGCTTCCTGGTTTTCTCGCTTCGCCACCGGCGGAAGCCACCGGCGATTTGGCCCGTTTCAACGGCCGCTATATCATCCTCGGTTTCCTCGCCGCCGTGAATACCCTCGATGTCCGTGTGGAGGGTGACACCCTGTTCACCGACGGCCAGGACGACACCAGCGGCGAAGTCTTCCCGCCCTACAAAGTGCCCCTGCACTATTGTGCCGACGGCCGGTTCCGCTGGTCCGTCTGGCCATCAATCCTAGATTTTCATCAGGCCGGCGAAGACATTTCCGTCTCCATCACCACCCCTGGCGGCGCTGTCTATCACGGTAAACGCGTTGGCGATGCGGTTTGGGGCTAAATCTGCCTGGGTTTGTTTGTACCTATAATAGGATCATTCACTCGCTCAAATGATGTTTTTACCAACATCTTGATGTTAAAATTCCTGCGAAAGGAAAAACAAATAAATGTACCCTGTCATAAGAGTCATAAATCCCAACTCGAATGATTCCGTTACTGCCGGTATTTCGGAAGCTTTGGAGCCGTTGCGCTTGGCTGATGGTCCACGCCTTGAATGTATAACCCTTTCCGATGGCCCGTTTGGTGTTGAAAGCCAGGCTGATGTAAGCATGGTTGAACCCTTGATTGTAGATTACATAAAAGCCGACGCAGAGGCCGCTGCTTTCATAATCGCCTGTTACTCAGACCCTGGTTTAGCCCTCTGTAGAGAAGCAACCGATAGGCCAGTATTTGGCATTGCTGAATGTGCAATGGCAACAGCTCTCTCGCGAGGTCAATCATTCGGTGTTATAGCAATTCTTAGCCAATCGATTCCCCGACACATTCGGCACATGCGAGAAAGACTCCTCCATAACCATTGTGCCGGGGAACGTGCCCTAGAACTAACTGTCGCAGAAGTAGAAAATAGCAGTGATACCTATGAGAAAATGCTGGAAGTTGGGACAAAGCTACGTGACAAAGACGGCGCAGAGGTAATAATCATGGGATGCGCGGGCATGGCAAAGTATCGTGACACTTTAGAAAAATCGTTAGGAGTCCCCGTGATTGATCCAACCATAGCCGCTGCTGGAATGGCAATAAATACCGTTCTTGTGGCTAATTAGCTTATCCTCTACACAACCTGTTTCACCAAGGGTGTAACCGAATGATTGAAGGCTGTTACTGAGATATTACCGCTATGGCGTCAATTTCAATTAGCAAGGTAGGACCATCTAAGCCTGCTACTTGGACTCTTGTACTAGCGGGCAGATCTTCTCCGAAATACTCCTGTCGAACTGTTTGAGTTTCGGATTTAGCAGATTCTGATAAATCGGTTACGTAACTGGTAATTTTCACAACATCACTCAGAGTCCCTCCTTCGCATTCCATAATGTATTTCATTCTCTCTAAAATCACCCTGGTTTGATCAGCCATGGTGCCGTTTTCAGCAACCGTCATTTTGGCAGTTGCTCCAGCGAAGAAAAGTAAATCTCCCACCCTAACCGCATGAAAATGAGGGGAGCCTGTCAGGGGGATAGCATCATAGTTCTTACGTTCGATAACCATCGAATATACTCCTTAATTTGAAGAATAGAACGCCTCAGTAGGACATTCTACACAAGAAATAACCCGAGCCCACCAGATACTAATATAAAAATGCCGCCCTACCCCTCCGGTTCACTGCTATCGACATTTTGCCTGAATCATTAGTTTATGTTGAATGTAGGCACGTTCGGGTTTACTATGGGGAATATTTTCCGGCTAAGACGCTGATAATCCCTACACACAGGAGAGAACGATGACAGAAGAGAAAACACTCAGGCAGCGCATCCGCGACGGGGAAGTCCTGGTTGCTTTGGTTGGATCATTGCGCACAACCAAGAGTCAGTTGGCCGATATTTGGGCAACGGGCCGCTATGACTATATCTGGATCGATGGTCAGCATACAGCCTTTAGCGAAGAGTTATTTGTAGCCTATTGTACCGCCGCTGAAGAATTGGGTATTGACGTGCAACTACGCATTCCTCACACGCGCCACGCCTACTTGGTGGGGCGATATCTGGACTTGGGATGCAGTGCGGTGCTGGTTCCTGAAGTGATGGAAATGGATACGGTTGATGATGCCATTGCCTATACTTACTACCCGCAGATCGGGCGGCGGAGTTGGGGTGGGGCAGCACGCCGAGGCGTGAATGGAGTTGCAAAAGGTATGGATCGGCTGGCGTATGCTGCGTGGTGGAACGAATATGTGATATTGAGCATTCAGGTGGAATCGGTCGAGGCGGTGACCAACATTGGGAAATTGGCCAAACCAGGGGTGAGTGTGGTGACATTTGGGCCCAATGACCTCACCTTCAACATGGAAGGGCATGTGGAATATCCGTTGACAAGCGTGGATGACTGTATGCGCAATGTAGCGGCCCAATTGGATGGTACAGGTATTCGCCTCGCCATGGGCACGGTGACTAAGCCCGAAGAACGGGGAAAATATCTTGATATGGGGGTCACACTGTTTCAAGAAGGTGCCCCCGCCTAGGTGAAGTAGCGGTTTAATATACGACTTTACTGAAGCTGATATTTCCAGTCCAAATTTGATCGGGGTGGTCTCATTTTTGTGTTATTCCTGCGGTCTGATTTTAGTCGATCCAAAAAATCTCTTTCGTGAAGGTTAACCACCAGATCAACGGGGCTTTCTAAATATTAGGCCCATCGGCATGTATGAAGACAATACCAACGGAAACGGCCGTGATTTTACTTAATATGTTAATTCCATCCTAAGACTTAATTTTTCTTGGCTGTTCCAAGGAAGGAAGCCGCTGCTGCCATCAGGGTTAATCCGATGCAAACCCAGAATGTATTTCGCAAGCCCACTGTGAACGCCCTCAATACGGATAGGTCAGTAGCTTCGGTTATCACAGAAAGAGTTGGTGGGTGTCCCAATGATCCCATGGTCTCTGTAACGATCGCAGTAGATACTGCGATACCGACAACATTTCCGGAGTTTCTAACTAAATTGGTAAATGATGATATAACTCCATAACTAGCAGGAGAAACCACACTCAATATAGAACTATTGTTGGAGGGCCAAAAAGTTCCTGAACCAAGTGTTTGAACAACCATTCCCACTAGAACTACGACAAGAGATTCTTCGACATCAAGATTAACTAGTATTAGTAACCCCATTGCAGCCACCAGCATTCCACCCACATTAAATATGCGCCAGCCGTATCTATCAGAAAGCCGACCACTTATTGGACCTGCTATGACCATGCAAAATGCACTGGGAACTATTATCCATCCAATTTTTGATGGGCTAAATCCGAGAACGAATTGAAGATAGAATGGGATAAGAAACCTTACGGGTTGAGTTCCCAAAAACGATAACCAGCTTGCTAAAACTCCAGTGGCAAAGAGGCCGGAGCCAAACAGCCTGAGATCCAACATGGGGGATTCAACATACAATTCCCACCAAATGAAAAACCCTGCTGATGCCAGAAAGATTCCGAATGCGGTAATCACAGATAATGAATCCCAACCATAGCGGGATCCAAGAGTCATTGCCAGTAATAGCGAAATTAATGTGGCGGCAGAAAAAGTAGCACCTAACCAGTCAAAGTGATCATTTGCACCGACCCCTCCCCCACTGCGCTCAGTATCCAAAATAAGCATGGCCACTATTAAGGACACTACCCCTAAACCAGCAGTCGCGTACAGGACTGACTCCCAACCAAGGTAGTCAACCAAAAAGCCTCCTATAGCCGGTCCAGCCACCGCACCTATCCCAACCACACTCATAGTTAAGCCAAGGGCTCTTCCTCTATCACCGTCTCCGAAGGCAGATATTACCATTGCCATGGAGGTACCTTGAGTCATTGCTGAACCAACACCTTGAAGTATTTTGGCACCTATCAATAATTCAATGTTAGGAGATATTGCCGCAAGAAATCCTCCTGTTGTGAATACTATGAATCCAAGTAGATATATTATTTTTCTTCCCAGGATGTCAGAAAGGCGCCCCATAGGTAATAATAGTGCGGCAATGGTCAATCCATATCCAATGACAATCCATTGAGTGGTTGGTAAGTCAGTATTAAAGTGGTCAGCAATTGAAGGAAGCGCAACATTGATCCCACCGTGGTCAAATACTGAAGTAAACAACCCGATGGAGACAGCAAAAAGAACCCACCATTTATAGGTGACGCGGTTTTTGAGGGGATTCCTCTTAAAAAAATTGGTGATCATTCGTCGGGTACTCCAAGATGGCTCTGCACATGGTACAGCAGACGTGATAAGTTTACGAAAGGGACTGAACCGCGGATAAACCATCAGTCAAAAACAATTTGGAGGAAATATATGCTATTTCATGTAACCGTAGACCATACTGCAGAAAGTTGCCCCCTTGTAACTAATGAGCCGGGGAAAAGAATGACTGCAGCTGGCGCAGAAAAAGCAGGGGTGAAACTTGTATTCGCCCTTGGCGGTCGACCTCAGCATCGTACCGTCTATGTGGTAGAAACGGACAATATAGACAAATTATACGATTTTTTGAGTCCTGCTTTAAGCTGGGCTAAATGCGACATTATGCCCGTGAGAGAATTGGATGTCTGATCCAATTTAGAGTCGCAGATTTGGTTCATGCATCTGTGTCCCAAAGTTTTGAAGTGCTGGTCTTCTAGGATTTCCTTTATGTTCTCTAGCACTTGCTGTAGCAGGGAATATAGATTTCTCTTACCCGCCGTTGGATTGAGCGTGTTGGCTACCTGTGCCAGCTCATTCATAAAGGTAATAAGTCCATATTCGAACCTCTCAAGGTAACAGAATCACTGACTCTGTTAGACTGCCCCCACAACTTAAGGAGAACTGGTGAGATGGCGACGGGTTTCTTATGGCACGAAAAATATATGTGGCACGACACTGGGAGTGGAGCTGCAGAAAATATTGAACCTGGCGAACACTTTGAAAATCCAGATACAAAGAGGCGTATGAAAAATCTCCTCGATCTGTCTGGTCTGACCGATGAGCTTGTTCGACTAGACCCTCGCATGGCAACTGAAGATGAATTACGGCGCTTCCACACAGATGATTACATCAATCGGATTCGAGAACTGAGCGATGCTTTTGGCGGATCAGCTGGACCAAATACACCGTTTGGGAGGGGCTCATATGAGATTGCCAAATTAGCTGCTGGAGGAACGATCGTCGCTACAGAAGCCGTGCTTAGTGGGCAAGTTGACAACGCTTATGCCCTTGTTCGTCCGCCTGGACATCACGCTGAACGTGATTTGGGAAGAGGCTTCTGCATATTCGGAAACGTGGCGTTGGCCGCTATGCATGCCCGCGAAATTTGGAAGGTCGAACGGATAGCAACTATAGATTGGGACGTTCATCACGGTAACGGAACCCAGCAGGCGTTTTACGATGATCCAAACGTACTGACAATCTCCATTCATCAGGACGGGCTGTTTCCGGCAGACTCCGGTAAGGTTAGTGAGCGAGGAAGTAAGGAAGGAGAAAACTTCAATATCAACATTCCTCTACCCGCAGGCTCTGGACATGGTGCCTACTCAGCAGCGATAGAACGGATCGTGACACCTGCCGTGAAGTTTTTTCAACCTCAGTTAATACTTATACCCTGCGGATTCGACGCCAGCGTTTATGATCCATTGGGACGAATGTTACTGACATCTGAATCGTATCGAGAACTTACCAAAATGCTTCTGGCTCTTGCAAACGATACCTGTGACGGCAAAATTGTGTTCTCTCACGAAGGTGGCTATTCAAAGAGATATGTGCCATTTTGTGGCCTTGCCACGATTGAAGCGCTCAGCGGGATACGTACTGAAATAACTGATCTTGGAGGCCGCGACGATTTACCCGGACAGGAATTGGTATCTCATCAAGAAGTGCTTATTGATGAGATTGCTCACCATGTAAAACACTCAATTTTGCATAAATCTGGACGACTCGCGTAGCGATCGACGAGAAATAGACTGAACCACTACATACCAATGCAGAGATTCCTCTCTATGCTAACCGGCGCGTCTGTTAAATGGCTTTTCTGTCTAGGTCCTTCAAAATCGCCTTCGCCGCGTTGTGTCCGGGTGCCCCTGTAACTTCTCCCATCGGATGTGTTCCGGCACCGCACATATAAAAATTATCTATGGACGTTCTATACGGCTGGCGTTGCGATAAAAGTTGGCTTGGTATCATGTCGAGGTGCCTAATATTTCCATCAGTCATCCCTACTCTGCTTTCAATATCTTCAGGTGTTTGAACGGTCCAGTCGACCAGGCTGTTGCGAAAGTTGGGTGCGTATTGGGATATGACATCGATTATTTGCTCCCCTACGTTTTTCCTCTCGGCTTCCCATGTTGAATCCTTCAAAGTCGGAGGCTCAAAGAGTACCCAATTAGACATGACATGCCCTTCTCCTTTTACTAAGTTGGGTTCAACGGTCGAAGGAATCTGAATGTTCATGACCGGGCAACTTGATATTTTTCCGCTGGCTGCATCTCTCCAACTTTGCACATGATATTCGACTGAAGGCATTATCTTGATATTTATGATCGAATTTGCATCGTAATTTGAGCCGAGGTATTGGGTCAGATCAGGTAATTCATTCATAGCGGCAAGGAATTTGACACACCCTGCTGTTGTTTTCCAACTGTCCGTTCGTTTGAGAGTGTCTTCGTCTAACTCTTCACTCCGGAACATGGTTTTAAAGGTCCTTTTGGGGTCAGCATTTGAGGCCACTATAAAACTACGGATTTCTTCTCCGCCAGTCAATCTCACCCCCTTGGCTGACCCTCCTTCCACAATTACTTTTTCCACTAAAGCCCTTGTCCTTATTTCGACTCCATTAGACTTCGCTGAATCTTCGATCGCTTCACTGATATTTCCCATGCTCATCTTGGGAATTCCTCGGTCGTTGTCTCTACTAAAACGGGTGCATGCAAACAGGGCGGCTCCCAGCATACTACCTGGAGATTCAGGATCGCATTCTACGTTTGAATCCAGAACATATGCTTTTATGCGGTCATCTTGGAAATGGTCTTCTATAAGGTCAATGTAACTCCAAGTGAGTAACTTTTCTAAGATAGTTTCTCTTGATGTGCCCTTAACTGTCTGCATCAGGTCTGCAATCGTGGGAGGCTCTGTGAGGAAATACGGGTAAAGAATGCTTGCCGCTTCATCCCAGAAGGAGTCCCATCGAAAATAAGCTTGAGCATCTTTTTCGTTAAACGAGCTAAGTTGCTTCGCCAGACTGAACTTGTCAGTATTCCCCGGCCCTCCTATAAATGTGCCATCTGGGAATAGATGAATTTTTCTCGATGAATCGGACTCTTTTCTACTGTATGCAAATTCGAGACCATGTTTGCGCAATTCGAGGTCATCAACGACCTTTCCTTGTAGAACGTGGGAAACATATGAACACATTGGTCCCATGAATCCGGGAGAAAATTCATCAGTAGTTACTGCTCCCCCTACCCTGTCTAGACGTTCCAGAACAAGGACGGCCAATCCTTCTTTAGCTAGGTAAGTTGCTGTTACAAGACCGTTGTGCCCGGCGCCAATAATGATTGCGTCATACTCAGTATTTTCCACTTGTAATTATTCCTCGGTTACTTTTTATTCTCTTGAAAACATGCAGCAAAACCATTACTACGATTTAGATTGCCTCAATGCTAACTATATTGCCTTTTGCAGGTATCTTAACTATATTGTAATTTATGGCAGTGATTGAAGAAATTGGCAGGCCAGATTATTTTTCAAAAGGTGAGCTGTTATGACAATCTCGAAAGAAGAGCTAGATCTAGCTCCAGCCGTGCGTGAGTTCGGCGAGGATAATAATCTTGATTTAAGCTGGCTCGATACTAGAGGGGAATGGGGTGTTAAGGCGGAACCCTCTAAAAGAGGCTTAACCCTGGGAGATATTCAGCTAGGTACCTATGGGGAACCTGGTGATCATAGCGATAATATGACGGGTCGACCAAGAGGAGCCAGAGCCAGGAATGACGCGTACAGGGTTGGCGGATACAAGATTCGATCCAAAGCGGATATATGGTTATCAAATGCTCATGTACTCTATGAAGAATCTCTTCAAAGGCAATGGAGTTCTGCCACTGACGTTCCATGGGACAAAATCAAACCATTGCCCGACGATATTGAAAGAGCTCAATGCCAGCTAGCTACTTTCTTAACAGAGGTCGAATTTGTGGCTGCCGAAGTTCCGGGCAGATGGTTGGCCTCGACGACACCAGATTATTTCGAACCGAGAATGTTCTTAATTTCCCAGGTGATGGATGAGTCAAGACATCTCGATGTTTTTCGCAAAAGGGCATTTGCCAACGGTGGGGGCCTGATGCAGAGACCAAACGTCACAACAAGTGGAACTGTTGGTAGTATAGATTTGTCCAACGATTTTACTGAGATGTCTTCTAGGTTACACATCACCGGTGAGGGGTCTGTGCTTACCATATTTCGGATGGGTGAGCTGATGGCCTATAACGAAGCAGAAAAAACTATCTACAGACTGGCTGCGCAGGATGAGGCTCGTCACGTTGCTTTCGGGGTAATGCATTTGCGGTACCTGGCAGAAACTGAACCCGAAAGGAAGGAAGAAATTCACTGTTATCTTGATGAGGGAGAAGTCGCCCTGGTGGCCGGAAATCAAAATCCAGCGTCCAGAGATACCGCACAGAGTGAAGCATTGGCTATATTGCTAGGCGGGGGAGAGAAAAATTTTGATGAAGGTTATCGAAAGTTGATGGCGGTTCGGAAAAGGCAAGCTAGGGAATATGTACAACGAGTTCGGTCAGCTGGCTTTGGTGAAAGGTTCGAGAATGGGCGAGCAAATCAGGAATTATTGGCTTACACACGTTGAGTTCTAACTAATTAACATGACGAACAAAGATAATGAACCTCAGGAGTCTGCTAGGGTCAGGTCTCATAGACGTGTAAATCAAAAGCTAAGAGATGCCATTTCAAAAGAGGTCTCTGACGACCTTAAAGATGTAGAGATTCCCCCAAAAAAACTTGATTGGATGAAACGTACGTATCAATGGGGAGTTAAAGCTGATCTCACTGACAGTGGACTGAAACTTGAAGCCTTGAATGTGGGCATATACGGGGAAATACCGGACAGGTGGGATGATCAGACTAGGATGCCGAGAGGGGCGTATCCTATGCCAGGAGTTCCTCCGATTGGATATTCCATATCAGAGAAACGGGGCCTTTGGGCTGATAATGCAGCAGATCTTTACGAAGAAGCTATCCAAAGAAGATGGGTGCCGGCTACTGATATCCCATGGGAAACTATCGGCCCGTTACCTGATGATGTTGAGGCTGCCGTCTGCCAGTTATGTACCGTGCTATGTCAGCATGCCAACACTGAAATAGAAACATTGGGGACTTGGCTCCACCAAATGTCTTATGGGTATCATGAAGTTAAACTTTTTCTCGCGACAGAAATGTTCGATGCTGCAAGACATTTTGAGGTATTCAGGAAAAGGGCGCTTTCCAACGGTGGTGGGTTGGGTCTTGAATTAAAAGGTGACGTAAAAAGAATGATTATAGAGAGCAGGGGCGGATGGAGTGAAACAGCTTTACTGCTCTATCTGTTGCGAGGTCTTTTCACATTTACCATATACAGATACGGTTCTATTCTTGCGAATAATGAGGCAGAAAAGGCTATTTTTGAAAAATCTGCCCAGGATAAAGCTAGACATTTATCATATGGTCTAGAACATCTCAGGTATGCCATGACAAGGCAAGATGATAAAGGTTTAGTGTTTAACAGCCTCTTAGGAATTGGGGAACGTCTAGTGGCCAGAGAATGTAAAGAACCGATAGTATTGGAACCACTTGCGGTGATTTTTGGCGGTGGAGTTAATGGTGCGCAATCAGGAATGGGTACCGCCCGAAGGCTTATGTCTGACTACGTGAATCTTTATCTGTCTTCATTGAGGTCCATAGGTATTGATCGGTC
>Ga0209228_1000010_pt1 | contig 76748 bp, 74 predicted proteins | sample METZYME_3_150m_FD_187547 | JGI IMG/M metagenome (GOLD analysis project Ga0209228, IMG submission 187547) | Marine microbial communities from oxygen minimum zone in mesopelagic equatorial Pacific - METZYME_3_150m (SPAdes) (version 2) | ecosystem: Environmental > Aquatic > Marine > Oceanic...
ATTACCGGATCGGTTCCGATGCGGTGGGAAGACGGAATTGCCTACAACACACTTAATTTGGTGGCACCGAACGGTGATACTCACCGCTACAAAAAGATCCACCCCTTCACCTTTTCTACGGAACCCGAAAACTATGGGTCAGGAACCGAATTCCTCCAAGTAGATATCGAAGGGACACGGATCACTTTCTTTATTTGCTACGACCTCAGATTCGCCGACGAATTTTGGCAAACAGCTCAATCCACTGATTTGTTCGTCATCCCGGCAAACTGGCCTGCGGGTCGAAGAATGCACTGGCGGACGCTCCTTCAGGCTCGAGCCATCGAAAATCAGGCCTATGTATTGGGCGTTAACCGTGTGGGTGAGGGAGATGGGCTCAGCTATGCAGGAGATAGCGCACTTATAGATCCGTGGGGTGAAACGATCGTGTCAGGCATATCCGATGAGACCCTTTTGATCGCTGACGTAGACGTCGAAGTCGTGAAACAGACCAGAACTACTTTCCCGGTGTTTCAAGATCGACGGAACTGAAAGAACAAGACCATTACCACTAATCATTTACCGATAGACCTTGGAGGCAGCCATGAGTTTCGTTGAGATGCGGACATATGAATTGAAACCCGGAACGGCGAATACATACGCCGCTCTCTACCTTGAAGAAGGCTTCGCGATACAAAAGAGTCATTTGGGTGAACCAGTGGGCTACTACGTAAGCGAAGTAGGAGATCTCAATCAGGTGATTCACATGTGGCGTTATGACAGTTTCGAAGAACGAACAGAGAAAAGGACGGCGTTATTTTCCGACCCTGCATGGCTTGAATATGTTTCCAAGATCGGACCGATGGTCGTTACCCAAAAAAACGCGATCCTTAACGACATTCTGAATTAGTCAGCTCAAACCGATAAGCACGACAGTGCTCATAGCGAAAACGAGACCTACGAGTCGCCTGTTGGTTAGATGTTCGCCCAAAACGATGCGAGCTAAGAGGACAGTGACAGCCGGGTAGAGACTTGCTAGTACGGCGACGGGGCCCAGTTGTCCATAACGCAGCGCGAACAAGAAAGCTACGTTCGCGCCAGTGTCGCAAATCCCGCATCCGATCAGCGGGATCCAACCTCTTGCTGGGCGTAGTTGCGCCTTTTGCGTCAAAGCAACACATATCAGTACTAGTGCTGCAGAAAACCGGCCGGTAACTATGGGCCAGGGTGCTGACTCAGTGCTGGTTTCACTCAGTAGAGAGAAGAAGAGACCGAAACCCAGGCCTGCCAACAACGCTTCGTGAATTACTGAAATGGAAATCCGAACATCTTCACCTGCTGGCTGAGAACTCAGGATAAAGATCCCAATCAGGCCGACTGCAAGCCCAAACCAAATCTGTAACCCCTGTTCATCGCCTCGGAAAAAACCCCAAATTATTGGAAACACAGCTGAAACGATTGCCGTGATAGGTGCGAAAATCGACATCGGACCACGAGCGAGTCCTCGGTAAAGAAGCCCAAGACCTGCGATCCCCACAAGTCCTGCTGCGGCACCCAGCACCAAATCGTTGATGCTTGCACTCGTCGCTATGAACGGAGCCACAACTAAAAGAGGTAAAGCACCGACCAAAGAAACTGTTGTTAGGACTTGGATAGGAGAGTGTCGCCGCGAGCTCACTCCACCTAAGAAATCGCCGGAACCATAGAGCAATGCAGTGATAACAGAAAGAAAGACAGCCATAACAGGATTGCTACGAAAGTAGCAAGGCCGTCAAAGAGACAAACGAATTTGTGGATCCTCGCAAATTAAAGAACCAAAGAATGTGGTTTTGGTAGCTCGCTTGAACAACAATGAAGTGTCCGATCTGAGCTGATCTGAAATCAGCGCTTGTTCCCGAAAGTTTTGGTACATGTCAAATGCACTAATGGAGAAGTGGGCCGCAAAGACTGAAACGCTTGGCAGTTGGCTCTCGCTTCCCGACTCTCACGCTGCGGAAACAGTCGCACGCGTCGATTTTGATTATGTCTGCGTTGACATGCAGCACGGTATTGCCGACTACCAAGTCGCCGCGGTCATGTTGCAGGCGGTAACTATGACGGGAAAGGGAACGCCCATATGTCGAGTTCCTTGGAACGAGCCCGGAATTATAGGACGCATGCTCGATGCCGGTGCACGCGGAATTATCATCCCGATGGTCAACTCGGTTGCAGAGGCTGAAAGCGCAGTGGCAGCGACGAAATACCCGCCTTTGGGTCAGAGAAGTTACGGCCCCACAATCATTGGAGCCCGTGCGGCAAATGCTGGGGAGGATTACTACCCAAACGCAAATCAGACCAACGCATGCATTCCCATGATCGAAACTCGTGATGCAGTGGAGAATCTTGATGCAATTCTCGCAGTTGAAGGAGTCGATGCAATATATGTTGGACCCGCCGACTTGTCGTTGAGCTACGGGTACGGCCCGGCGTATAGCGACGACAATGAGGAATATAAAGAAGTCCTGGAGTACATAGTTGAGAGATGCAACAAAGCGGGCAAAGTAGCTGGTATTCACTCCACGAGCGCTCTCGCTGCTAACCGTCGAGAAAAAGGCTTCATGATGCAAACGGTTAGCGGGGATATTGCTGCCGTAGCTAAGGGCAGCTACCAAGATCTGAAAAACGCGGTCGAAGGAGGAGCCGGCGACGGTTCCTCAAAAATTTATTGACCTGTTTCCTAAGGAACGTGACGTTCACTGCGGCGTGTAACTAACACGAAACACACCCCAGCAGCACCAACTAAACAACCCGCAGTTCGAAATGCGACAGACATTGACGCGTTATCGCTCAACCAGCCCAGAGCTGGCGGTCCTAAAACGAAACCTACATCGCCCGCAGATCGGTAGAGACCTATACCCAATCCACGCATCCGTTCTGGAAAGAGATCAGCGACGAACGCAGCCGGCGCTGGCCCGGCAGTACCCGTACCCAACGTAAGGATCACATTTCCCAATACGAACCACATGGGAGTCGAACTCGACGCTAGAACGAAAGTCCCCAGTGCAGCTGCCATTCCAGAAAACAGAATGACTGATGCTCGACCGATGTTCTCGGTAGCCCATGTCGCTGGCCACAATGTGAACAGCGTCATTACCCCGGTAACAGTGAATACCAACCCCAGTTCACCCGGACCCCACGCCAAAGTTTCATCTGCATGGAGTGGGACCAGGGTTGCTCGTGTGCCTGCTCGCGTCATAAAGATTGTGCCTGTCACAAAGGCAATTGCCAGGAAAGGCCCGCTTCGGGCGATTCGTATAGCTTCGTGAGCTTGACTTTCGCCTTCTCGTTCGTGAGTCGACGACCGGCCCGTTTCAGGGAGACGGAAAACTGCGTAGACGGCTGCAAACAATGCGATGACTCCAACTAGGTGGAATGGCGCGGCGAGCCCCCATCGTTCAGCGACCAATCCGCCGATTCCGGGACCTAAAGCAACTCCGACGCTTAAAGCCCACTGATTAGTTGCCGCGTAACGGGCGCGGCGATCAGGTGGCGCTATATCGATCAGATAGATCAAGGCACCACTCATGAAAAAAGCCGAACCTGCGCCAGCAACAAACCTCCATACCAGGAGTGACCAAATGTCCCCAGCGAAACCTGAGCCGAACATACCTATGGAGGTCAAGATCGGTCCGCCGATGAGAAGGATTCGTCTCCCGAACCGGTCTGCAATCAGTCCCGCTGGAATATTCAGAATTAACCGTGCTAGGGCGAATACCGTAAGGGTCAATCCCACCATCGTCGCGCTCACCCCAAAATTACGCGCGTAGAGAGGCAGGACTGGGCCCACTACCCCTTGGCCTGCCATTACTAGGAACGTCGCAAAACAAAGAATCAGAAGCTTTTCCAGTTCTTGAAACTTTGCTCTCAGCACAGACACCTGTGCATTGCTATCACCAGCGACGCACTAATCCCGTGATCTCAGTAGCATGCGGGTACTGGGGAAAGGGAACCCGATGCAGGTCAATTATCCAATCATCTCCGCAGATTCACACATTGCTGAAGCTCCTAACGCGTATGTCGACTACATCGATCCCAAGTGGCGGGATGTCGCTCCGCATGTGGTGGAAACTGAGGACCAGGGGGATGTGTATGTCATAGATGGGATGAAACGGACTATCCAAATGGGTTTGATAGCTGCTGCTGGTCAGGCCCCTGAAGAATTAAACCCGCGAGCGAAATGGGATGAGTTACCGCTAAGTGGATGGGATTCCGACTACCGGCTGAAAGACCAGGATCGCGACGGCGTGTCGGCCGAAGTTATTTACCCCTCTGTTGGCATGGTTCTTTGTAACCATCCCGATGCTGACTACAAAAAGGCTTCTATGGATGCCTACAACAGGTGGATCAGTGACTATTGCTCGGTAGACCCTCAGCGGCTTCTGGCGATCGCACAGACTCCGCTCAGATCAGTCGACGAAGGCATCGCTGAACTAGAAGCGATGAAAGCCAGTGGCATGCGCGGCGTCATGATGCCTGGAAACCCTGCAACTGATTTCGATTATGACGATCCGAGATGGGATCCGTTTTGGAAGGCAGCAATTGAATTGAAGCTGCCGCTGTCATGGCACATATTGACAACCAAAGAATCAGGTCGACCACGAGGACCTAAAGCGAACTCGTTTATGACCATCATTCGCGCCAACCAAGACATTATGGGAACTCTTGTTTTCGGGGGGGTATTCGAGCGAAACCCAGGGTTGCGAGTTGTGTGTGTGGAAGCTGATGCAGGTTGGGTTCCTCACTACATGTACCGAATGGATCATGCATACAAACGTCATCGTTACTGGCTGCCGCCAGGTCAAGAACTCTCAAAGTTGCCGAGTGAGTATTTTCGGGAACATATCTATACGACCTTTCAAGATGACTGGATTGCCTTCAAAATGGTCGAACACGTGAATCATCAACGTCTTTTGTGGGCGAACGATTTTCCACATAGCGACAGTACGTGGCCGTGGAGCCAGGAAATGCTTGACGAACACGCCGCAAATCTCACTGATGATCAAGCTAAAGATATTTTGTGTGACAACACGGCTGAACTCTATGAAATTGACGTCACGGCCCTTCCCATCGGTGGAGATAGTTTGGCGGCGACACTCTGACTGGAGTAACCAGTGAATTTTGTTTCCTCTTCTGTCACTGTCACTGACTTCGCGGCTGCGCAGGAGACCTACCACTCCAATGGGTGGACAGATGGCCTTCCGATTGTTCCGCCAACACCTGAACTGGTATCAGCGTGTCTCGAGTGGGCATTGTTGTCGCCTGAACATTTGGTCGGAATTGAACCTGTAAGGGAACGTTTAATAACTGCAGAGAAACTTGCAATTAACGCCGTGATGGCCGGCTGCCTTCCGGAACACTTTCCGCTGGTTGTCACCGCATTCACAGCGATGCTTCAACCTGAGTTCCTCCTCCACGGGGCTACCGCATCAACCGGAGGGTGTGCAGTATTGCTGATCGTCAATGGGCCAATTCGTCGTCAACTCGAAATGGTTACGACCTTTAATGCGCTTGGCAATACCGACCGTGCTTCCGCGGCGGTAGGTCGAGCGATACGACTAGGACTTATCAACCTGTTAGACGTTCGACCAGGTGAAATTGACCGCTCTACGTTGGGTCATCCTGGAAAATTTTCGTACTGTTTGGCGGAAGATGAAGAAAATTCCCCGTGGCCATCATTAGGAGAAGAACGCCTTGGAGAATCTGAGGTCTCGGCAGTTACGGCGGTTGCATCGATGGCACCTCGGCAAATAATGAATGAATGGACTTCGAACCCAGAAGAAATATGCGACACGATCTCGGCGGAAATTCGGGCCAATCAACTTCATTACTCCATATGGGCCGGCAACTACGTCGTTGTATTGCCTCCTCAACTTCGCCAACACTTCATTGATGCTGGGTGGTCAAAAGCCGATATCCAAAGTTGTGTTTTTGATCGAGCCCGAGTGAAACGAGGGTCATGGAAAGAAGTAGGTAAGGGGTCAGTTGTCAAAGATCGTGCGGACCGCGAGTATCCAGCCATGGAATCCCCAGAAGAACTCATGGTTGTCGCCGCTGGTGGGCCAGCGGGCGGTTTTGCTCAAATAATTCCGCCATGGCTGGGAACTAAAAGTCGTGCAACTACCGTGGCGGTTGGCGCGTGTGTTGACTGCGAGGTGCCGTAGCTATGGAATTGATGAATCCGGGTCATGAGCAGCAGGTAGCTGGTTGTGAGCCGGCGGTCCGAATGAGCAGTCTTGAAGGGGCCGTCGTAGGGCTGATATCAAACGGCAAAGAGAACACACTCCCTTTCTTCGATCGCGTTGAGTCCATTTTGCGAACCGAATATGGAGTTTCGGAAGTAGTTCGCAGAATCAAAAAGAATTACAGTGCCCCAGCTGAAGATGAGTTAATGCAAGAAGCAATCGGGTGGGACGCGGTCCTCAGCGGTGTAGGGGATTGAGGTAGTTGTTCTTCGTGTAGTTTGCACGACGCCGTGATCGCAGAACGAAATGGAGTTCCTGCGGTGAGCATCATGACAACGGCTTTCGTTGATGCCGCTGAACTTATGGCAAGAGTCCAAGGAGTGCCGCTCCATCCGTTTGCCGTCATTGAACATCCAATAGCGAGTGCTGATCCCAAAGGTATCGATGACCGAGCTCGAATAGCGGTTGTGAAGGCCGCAGAGATTCTTGCTAGTTGACTCTCTAGGGAGAATCAAAAGCCGCGTAGTCGAGGGGGAGTGCAGTAGTTCGTTTCAGTTCCTCCATTTCAAAAATGGTGCGAACGTCATAGAGGGCTACACGTTCGATCAAACGTTTGTAGAAGTCGTCGTACGAATTCATATCGGGCACAACCACTCTGAGCATGTAATCAATCTCGCCGCTAGTTCGAAAAGCCTCAACGATTTCGGGGAACTCATCGATGGCGGTAGTGAAGTCAGCAAGCCACCTGGCTGAATGGTCATTAGTGCGAATCTGAACCAATGCGTTGATATCCAACGAAAGTCGTGATGCATCGAGAATCGCTACTTCTCGTCGAATAATGCCTTCTTGTCTCAAGGTCTGGATGCGTCGCCAGCACGGGGTAGGAGTTAACCCAACCTCGTTACCTAACTCCCGAGACGAACGTGTCGCATCTTCCTGTAGAAGGTGCAGTATTTCCCGATCAATAAGGTCCATGACGCAATAATATTGTTATGAATAGGAAAATTACACCATATAGTTGCAAAATAATGCTCGAATACGACGCGCTCGGCAACAACGTGTCGTGCTCAAGGTCTTACTGTCTTCGCATGGGACTCAAGGCTTATTTCACAGAACATCCGGCGTCTGTTGGCGAAAGCTACGGAGAACACTTTCGGGTAGCGAGCCATTTCTCAAAAGAGCTGCTTCTCGCGGGAATTGCATGCGCGGTGCACGCGATAGTCCCCAATCTGTTCACCACCACAGGAAGTTCCAAAGTCCGTCAACTCCACTCAGAGATGACACAAGGAATGCGTGGCCAAGTTCAACAGGACACCGAAACCGAGGCAGCGGCTGAGCCGCAGCCGGTTAGTTAGTTGATCGACTGAGGGTTAGTTCTCACAACAATTAGTTTCAGAAGAGACCACGACATTCTCGAATTGTTCGTTGTCGCCCCTTTTTACATACCATTCCCAACGAACGTCATCAGGTCCGTCGATCCAAGTTTCCGTCTTGTCCGCGTAACAGCACATTGTTTCGTCAATACCGGTAGTTACTAAACCTTCGTCTGTCATTCGAGCATCAGCTTCGTGCACCATTCGGACATCGTCGACTTCCACTCCGAGATGATTGATTGAGCCACCGTTCTCGGTGTTTTCGGTTAGAACCAGCTTGAGTGGCGGTTCCTCGATAGCGAAGTTCGCATACCCGGGCCTGACTTTGCTCGGCTCACTCGAAAACATTTTTGAGTAAAACTCAATCGCTTCGTCAAGATTTGCTACATCAATAGCTAGCTGTAAACGACTCATACTAAGTACCCCGAAGATTCATGAAGATTTCCCGCTCCATTATGCCTCGTTACATGATCGCCCGGATGGCCGAACCGCAGTGCTGAATTCAGTCTCGAAGGAAAGCCAATTCGCAGCGTCGCGATGCGAATCGCCAACCCTCAGAGGTGCGTACAAATCGATCATGGTACTCACCTACATATTTTGGTAACCCAGCGGGAGCCGGTGACTCAGCAACTCCGCTACGCGAATCGTGACGGAAGTTGAGCAGGTAACAAAGACTCGTTGCTTGATCTCCCTCAACCCGAATTAAGACGTTCGTGCAGAGATGACGCGATTGGCGACGTGCGACGTCCTGCCTGGCAGCGAAACCGGCCCTGATCTGATCCTGTCCGACCATTTCAACTCCAGGCCCTGACCAGTAACCATCAGTTGTAAACAAATCAGCAATTGCGCTGGCATTGCCGAAATCCACCAAGTGGCAATACTCAGCTATGAGCTTCTCGCAAGCCTTCTCGTCGACTAGTTCTTGTAGCTCCTTATTCACAGTTTCTCCTTGAATATCTCACCCAGTCTTGCAGTTAAGGCCGAGAACAAACCAATGTTGGCTCTCAACGGTTATTTTCTGAGACATGAGTACAGGAATCAAAACCCGCAGTAATGGCGTCTCCGTTTGCGCATGGGGCGAAGGAGACACCGACTATGCGCATTACCACGACACTGAGTGGGGGATGCCGGTTACAGATGACATCAAGCTTTACGAGAAAATGTGTCTTGAAGGTTTTCAAGCAGGGTTGTCTTGGCTCACCATTCTGCGGAAGCGAGACAACTTCAGACTCGCTTTCGCCGGATTTGAAATAGAAAAAGTTGCTGGCTTTGGCGACCAAGAGGTGCAAGAACTTCTCACTGACCGGGGAATCGTGAGGCATCGGGGCAAGATCGAAGCCACTATCAATAATGCGCGAGCTGCGCTATCGACCATCGAGCAGTACGGCTCGCTGGCACAGTTCTTTTGGAGCTTTGAGCCAGCACACCATCAAGCGGCACGAAGATTGTCTGAAGTGGCAGCAAAGACCACCGAATCGGAACAGATGAGTAAGACGCTGAAGAAACTTGGTTGGCGGTTCGTTGGGCCGACCACTTGCTACTCGCTCATGCAAGCCGATGGCATAGTCAACGACCACCTCACCCAATGCTTTCGTTACCCGGAAATTGAACTCGCGAGAAAAGCAGCTAGAAAGTCGATCTAAGATTCCGGCGATAATGATGGGGGATCCATGCTTGACAATTACCGCGTTATTGACCTCACCGACCGTCGAGGTTGGATGGCAGGCTTTCTTCTAGCGCAACTTGGTTGTGATGTTGTTCTCGCCGAACCCGCAAACGGGTGGGAGCGTGACCATTGGTTTGAGGCGTACAACAGAGGCAAAAGATCGGTCACCATACGAAGTACAGAAGATGTGAGTCGCTTAGCTGCAGAAGCAGACTTTGTGATCGACTGCGGAGCAACTGCCTTTCCAATTGATCTGGAGAAGCTCCGATCAGATAACCCGAGCCTGATAACAGTGTCACTAACTCCATTCGGAGATGATGGACCGAAAGCATCCTGGTCGGCTACTGACCTGACCATCGTCGCTGCTAGTGGCCAAATGATTTGCAACGGAGATGGGGATAGACCGCCGGTTCGCATATCTATTCCGCAGGCCTGGTCACACGCGTCATGTCAGGCCGTCGTCGGCGCGCTCGTAGCGAGCGACGAGCGATCCAGATCGGGCCTTGGTCAACACGTCGACGTATCTGCTCAGCAGGCAATGTCAGAAACCGCTCTGCCAGCAAATTTGCATGGTCCCGCCGGATTAGCGCCACAAGAACGGATGGCCGGTGGCGTTCAACAAGGCCCAGTGCACCTCAGATGGACATATCCATGTGCTGATGGCGAAGTAGTGATCACCGTTGCTTTCGGAGCAATGATCGGCCCGATGTTCCAACGCTTCATGGATTGGATGTGCGAAGAGGGTGCCTGTGACGAAGCAACTAGAGACAAGGATTGGGTGGACTTCGCAATACACATCCAACAAGGAACCGAAACTCTCGAAGAGCTGTCGAGAGTAATGGACCTGATAGCCGACTTCGCAGCAGATAAGACCAAGGCAGAGTTTCTGAAAGAAAGCTTGGAGCGAGGGCTATTAGTAACCCCTGTCACTGATCTAGCCGACGTGGTTGAGAGCGAACAGTTCGAGGCGCGCAAATTTTGGGATGAAATTGAAGGTATTCGCCATCCAGGACCATTTATTCAGGCAAGCGAGACCCCTTTGCGTCGTCTAGATGCGGCCCCAACCTTGGGAGAACACCAGTCCGAAGTTGATTTGCCCAGAGGGTCAGCTTCTGAAATACCGGAACCCAGTAATGGAACAAGAACCGACAGGCCGTTAGAAGGCCTAAAGGTCTTAGATTTCTCTTGGGTCGCGGCAGCCCCCCTGAGCACAAAAATCCTTGCCTATTGGGGAGCTGAAGTTGTTCGACTCGAATCGGTTACGAGGCCCTGTCTTCTCAGAGGAGCGTTGGGGCATCGTGACGATGTCCCCGACCAGGAAAATGCGATCGGTTGGCACGCTGTCAATGCGAACAAGTTGAGTCTCGCCATCAACCTCTCAAAGCCTGAGGCCAAACAAGTGGTTTTGGACCTAGCGAATTGGGCCGATGTAGTAGTTGAGTCGTTTACCCCTGGCACGCTGGAATCCATGGGCTTCGGTTACGAAGCTCTCAAAGAGATCAACCCAGGAATCATCGTCCTGTCCAGTTGCGTCTTTGGCCAAACCGGGCCGATGAAAAATTTTGCCGGCTTTGGCAACTTGGCCGCAGCTGTCGCTGGGTTCTACGACATCACCGGATGGCCAGACCGAGGGGCAGCAGGACCTTATATGGCCTACACCGACTACACCTCGCCACGCTTCACCACTGCAGCGCTTTTGGCAGCCCTGGATTATCGGCGCCGCACTGGGAAAGGGCAATATTTAGATTTTTCCCAAGCCGAAGCAGCAACTCACTATCTCACTCCGGGAATTCTTGAATATCAAACGACTGGTCAGATGCCGACGCGCGCAGGTAATGGCGATGCTGAAATGGTTCCCCATGCGGTGTACCCCTGCGTGGGTGAAGACCAGTGGTGCGCAATCGCCTGTGAGAACGATGACCAATGGAAGTCTCTATGTGTGGAAATGAGACGTGACGATCTTGCTGACCTGAACTTGCAAGAGCGGTCACATCAGGTAGAAGTAATTGACGAAACAATCGCAGCGTGGACCCAAGGTCAAAGTCCCGGAGGACTACAAATTCGGCTTCAACGCCACGGCATCACCGCTCATATGGTCCAAGACACAGGTGACTGTATGAACGACCCACAGCTCGTTCACCGTGACCATTTTCCGTGGGTTCCACATCCCGAAGCTCGGCAGGTGATGGTCGACGGTATTCCTCATCACCTGTCACGATCACAAGGTGGCTTTGATTGGGCCGGTCCCACCTACGGCCAGCATGCGATGGAAATCTTAGAAGGAATACTGGGATACGACGGGGAACGGATCGCAGAATTGGCGGTAGCAGAAGTTCTGGAGTGAGGTGAGCGCGGATTGCCTTGAATGCCTACGATTCCATATGTGACAAAACGCCCAAGGGACCATGACGCGCAAACCCCACCCAGCCCCTACCCGCTCGAAAGGTTAGGAGTTGACCAGTGTTTCGGTTGCTCAACTTCGAATCAGAAAGGCCTTGGGCTGAGCTTTTTCAGATACGACGATGGCACCATCGAGACCCGCCACCTGACGGAGCAACATCATTGTGGGTTTGACACAGTCATCCATGGCGGAATCCAAGCGGCGATTCTTGATGAGGTAATGGGCGTAGCGGCTCAGAGTACCTTGACCCATGAAGCACCTGATTTGGCTTGCGCCACGGCAGAAATGCACCTCAGCTATTTGAGGCCGGCGTTTTTAGCTGAAGAAGTGGTTGCCCGAGCTTGGGTCACAGAAGTGGAAGGGCGCGACATTTTTGTAGAAGGCGTTTTGCTTTCATCTGAAATGGTGGAAGTTACAACTGCAACCTCACGATGGCGTCAAATGCGATACGAGCCGACTTGAACTAACTGGCCGGGCCAGCAACAGCACGCACTCCGGCCTCGGATGCTAGGTGGGTCATTAGAACGTCATGAGGTTCCGACGGCAATTCGTCGAATATAAATCGTTCCGTGGAAACTCCAATTCTTAGACAACCATTGGGGAGTCGAGAAAGAAGTTCGTCATAGTAACCTGCTCCGTGGCCTAGTCGATTCCCATGTGTGTCCACAGCTAGAACGGGTACCAGAGCCACTGAAACTGAGTTAAGTGGAACGGTTTCTGCGGTCTCGATTGGCTGCATATAGCCAAATCGGTGTAACTCCATGGGTCCGGTCGTCGGATGAACGGTGAGTGTGCCAGTCTCTGGTGTTCGAGTGGTCACGAACCGTTCCCATCCGAGTTGATCAGCCAAACTGTCCAGTTGAAGTTCAGTAGACATTGCTCGGTAGAACAGAAACAACCCGCCAATGCGGTCTAAGAAGGTTGCTAAGTGAGCGACCACAGTCATCTCCGTAGAGGCGTCAATCTTGGTTCTGAGTGGTCTCAGCTCTTTTCGCCACGTCTCCTTGGCGGATTGCGGGTCAGAGTTAACCGCCACTTACGTTTACCTCTGCGCTCGAAGCAAGCGTTACCTCTTCGTCGGGGTCTGCTAACCAATTTTCGGGGAGTGCAACCTTACGTGGGCCACCGGTGTGGCTCCGTTTCACTCGCACTCCCTCGGGTGGTAGTGCGGCGTCCTGGTCGAATTCTTTAGTTACAGCTGCCAAATCATCGAAGCTGCTTACAGCGTGAAGACGTCTTCGAAGCTCTTTACCGACCGGCCAACCTGCAACGTACCAACCAGCGTGCTTGCGAAAGCGGCGCACGATCACGCTTTCGTCCTCATCATAAAATTTCAGTAACCGCGTTAGGTGGTCGAGCATGACTTCGGCGACCAGTCCGAGCTTTGGCTGAGTTAACTGGGGCTCTTCTCCACTTAGCACCGATACCAGATCGGCAAAGAGCCAAGGTCGTCCCAAACAGCCTCTACCGACTTCAACTCCTGCTGCTCCTGTGTGGCGCATCATTCGCAAAGCGTCCCATGGTTCCCAAATGTCACCATTGCCGAACACTGGGATATCGATGTGTTGAACTAATTCCGCGATGGCATCCCAATCTGCATGACCCGAATAAAGGTCATTAGCGGTTCGTGCATGCAAAGTAACTGCAGCGCAACCTGATTCTTGGGCTATCCATCCGCTGTCGAGAAAGGTCAAATTCTCGTCATCGATGCCTTTACGAAACTTGATAGTCACCGGTGTCTCATCGGCGGCTTCTACCGCTGCGTCGACTATCGCGGCGAGGAGTCGACGTTTCACTGGGATAGCTGCCCCTCCACCGTTCCTGGTGACCTTCGGAGCCGGGCATCCGAAATTCATGTCGATGTGGTCGACTCCTAATCGATCTTTCAGCATTTGGACGGCCAAGGACACGTACTTTGGGTCTGTCCCGTAGAGCTGAATCGAGCGGGTCACTTCATTTGCACCGAATTCGGCCAGCTTCCATGTCAACGAATTTTCTTCGACTAAAGCCCTAGCTGTAATCATTTGATTGACATATAGAGCAGCGCCCCAAGCCGAACACAACGACCGAAACGGCCAGTCGGTCACCCCTGCCATCGGCGCCAAGACGACAGGAGTTTCGAGATGGATTGGCCCTAGTTCCACGGGCCGCACTTCTCCGTGCCGAAATGGATCCAGGTTTTCATTGAGTGCACTTTTGTAAGCGGTCACGATGTCCTGTTTCGCTCTGGGGACATCAGGTCGACGCCAGCTCGGGCGAGCAGACTTGCGGTCTCGACGAGGGGTAAACCGACGACATTTGAATGGCTGCCATTAATAGCTTTGATGAGCGAACCTCCAGCACCTTGAAGCGCGTATGCCCCTGCTTTGTCGAGAGACTCACCTAAGCCTAGGTACCAATCAATTAGGCGCTGATTCAAGGAAATAAACTCTACGTCGGTATGAACAACGGTAACCATTAGTTGCCCGCTAGACCGGACCGCTACGCCAGACACAACCTGGTGCACCTTGCCAGATAATTTTCGAAGCGTCGCTTCTGCATTTTCCAGACTGACTGGCTTGCCATAAATAGTGCCCTCTAATACAACGCACGTATCGGCTCCTAAAGTTACTGACCCCTGTACTGCCGAGGCCTTCTCCGAGGAAACCCGCCGAACATATTTTTCCGGGTCTTCACCCATCTGCTGCAATTCGTCGATTTCGGGTGCGCGGATCGTGAAGTCGACACCTAGCAGAGACAGCAGCTCCTTTCGGCGGGGCGAACCAGATGCGAGAACAAGCTGCTTATCCATGCACCCATTTTGTCTGATCAACAAATCAGAGAAAGCTATTGGTGCAACAAATCCTTTCTAGGGCGAGAAATTCGACCCACATTTCAAGAACTGCAGCCCTTCAGATTGGTTACTGTCTCGTCCGTGGAATTCAACCTGGCTCGGGCGATAGCAGCAGTTGCCGAAGCGCACCCCGACCGGACGGCACTCATCCACCGGAGGAATGAGGTTTCCTTCCCTGAATTTGTCGACCGTTATCGCAGGTTAGGAAGCGCCTTAGACGCAGCGGGTCTCTCATGTCGAAAAGAACGTTCAGAATTAGCAGGGCATGAAAGCGGTCAAGATCACATAGCCCTGTATCTAAATAACGAGTTCGAATATCTCGAATCGATGTTGGGTGGTTGGGCCGCACGAGCCGCCACATTCAATGTGAATCACAGGTACATAGCAGATGAACTGTGTCATCTTTTGACTGATTCAGAAGCAAAGGCAGTCATCGTCAACTCTGCTTACGCACCGAATCTCGCTGAAGTTCTGCCTCAATTGCCGAGTATCGAACTCATCGTCCAAGTACCAGACGAATCAGGAAACCGATTACTAGAAGGCGCTGTTTATTACAACGACTTCATTCAAAGCCACGAACCAAGAGATCTGAATGACTGCTCTCCCGATGATTTATATGTCCTCTACACCGGAGGAACTACGGGACTGCCCAAGGGGGTGCTTTGGCGCAACGCAGATTTTTTTGTGGCTGCCTTAGGGGGATTGAGCAGAAAAGAAAACCGCGAATACGACTCCTACGCTGAGATCGCTAGCGCAGCAGATAGAGGGACACTGCGTTGGATGACCAGCGCCCCATTCATGCATGGTGCCGCTCAGTGGATAGCACTCCAAGCGTTATCGATGGGACACACAGTTGTTCTACCCGACATCACTGATCGCTACGACGCGGCAAGTGTTCTTGAGGCCTGCGAACGTGAAGATGTCGAATTCTTACAAATAGTCGGGGATGCCTTCGCCAGACCTCTGTTAGACGCTTCGAAATCTGGCCAACTGATTCCACGTTCGTTGCGTTCAATCATCAGTGGAGGCGCGGTGTTGAATGCCGAACTGAAAGAAGAACTCAAACAGCAGTTTGGTGGAGTAACTATCCGAGACTCTATTGGGTCGAGCGAGACTGGTGTTCAAGGAAGCAACGTGAGCACCACAGCGGAAAAAGCGAGTACGGGTGACTTTGAGCCGGCGTCAGGTAGTGCAGTCGTTAACACACAAATGGATGCCTTAGTTGAAGCAGGATCAGACGAGATTGGCTGGTTCGCTATGTCGGGGCGAGTGCCGTTGGGGTATTTGAACGACGCGGAGAAGACTCAGAAAACTTTTCCAGTCATAGGAGGGGCAAGGTTCTCTGTTCCAGGAGATCGAGCGCGCTTGCTCGAAGATCGTCGAATCCAAGTATTGGGTCGAGATTCAGTCACCATCAATTCTGGTGGAGAAAAAATTTTTGCGGAAGAAGTAGAGAATGCTGTGAAGACTCACCCCGCCGTGTACGACGTCGTTGTGTGTGGCCGGCCGAGTTCCCGATGGGGGAATGAGGTTGTTGCGGTTGTTCAGCTTGTAGAACAAGCAACAGCTTTAGAGTCCGACATCATTGAACATTGCAGTGACTACATCGCCCGATACAAGCGACCTAAAGCAATAGTCGAGGTCGACCAAATCAAACGGAGCCCAGCGGGTAAACCGGACTATCGATGGGCGCAAACGATCGCGCGAGAAGCGAGAACAGATTGACTGACCAGACAACCGACCGTGACGCTGTTCAGAAGCGGACCGTTCGGGTTCTGCAACAAGGTGTAGTTCCAGGTGGTCTAGCTATGGGAACTTCATACTCCGTAGCTGCGCTCTTAGGCAGTGAGATCACCGGAAGCGACACGTTGGGAGCCCTCGCCGCGGTTGGTTTGAGCATCGGCCAAAGTTTGGCGGGAATTCCAGTCGCTGCCGTAATGGCAAAGCGGGGAAGACGTGTCGGCATAGGCGCCGCCTATTTGGTCGGGTCTGTAGGAGCAAGTTGTGCCTTAGTGGCAGCGTTCACTGAGACCTACATCCTTCTTGTGGTCGGAATGACCCTCTGCGGTTGCGGACAAGCTGGAAACTTAGCTGCCCGCTACGCAGGGTCTGATCTTGCGACCGACGAAAATCGAGCGAAAAGCATCAGCTTGGTTGTCTGGGCAAACACAGTTGGGTCAGTGCTTGGACCGACAGTGGGCCTGGGGCTTAGGTCGCTAGCGGGCTCATCTGAAGGAGGAAGCGGGTTCGTCTTCTCGTACCTGGTTTCTGTCACCCTCTTCGTTGTCGCTGCCGGAGCTATTTTGAAACGACTAAGACCAGATCCGCTGCTGCTAGTAGCTGACGCAAGCAAAGTTTCCATTCGAGGCCCGCGTTTCTCTGATTTGGGTTTGATCCTTGGGCACCCCGCAGCACGAATCGCTTTATTGGGAATGATGCTGTCACAAGGCGTGATGGTTGGGGTTATGACTGTAACGCCGCTGCATATGAGGGACGGGAACCAGGACCCGCTCATCATAGGTTTGATGATTTCGATGCATATCGTCGGGATGTACGCCTTCTCCCCCTGGATCGGAAGAATTGCCGACCGACTAAGCAAAGAGTTATTGATAGGGATTGGCGCTGTTGTCACAGCGCTCGGTTCTGAGATTGCATCGCATACTGATGCCATTGACGCAACAGGGCACTTCGTAGGGTTGTTCCTGATCGGAATTGGATGGTGCTCTTCACTCGTCGCCGGCAGCGCACTCATGACAGAGGCATTCCCACCCGAAGTTCGCGTCGCCACTCAATCAACAGCCGATGTCTTGATGACAGCGACTGGTGCAGCTGCGGGAATTTCATCGGGGTTAGCTGTAGAGCAACGCAGCTACCATGATCTAGCTCACTGGGCAGCCCTGGTATCAGTGTTTTTAGCGGTAGTTGCAGCAATCGCGGTCGTGCAGGGCGCTCGCGTCCGCGAAACTGGAGTGCAGGCCGACTGAACGGAGAACCGATGGCATTTCACCACGTTGCATACTCAACCAAAGATCTCGAGGCCACGCGACACTTCTATGAGGATCTTTTTGGATTCCCGCTAGTCAATACAGAGTTCCATGACCGGGAAGAGGGCTGGATCAAGCACGTGTTTTTCGACACAGGGAATGGCCAATGCATTGCGTTTTTTGCATTTGAGAACATAGGAGAGAAACCCGACTGGACAACGGATGTGAACGAAAGTCTCGGAGTGCCAGTGTTTGTAAACCATGCGGCGTTTGAGGCCACTGAAGAAATGCAAGAGGAGGTTCGCTCTCGCATGACATCAGAAGGTGTTGAACCCACGATGGAAATTGATCATGGCTGGTGTTACTCGCTGTATTACCTCGACCCCAACCAAGTTCTCGTAGAACTTTGCCGTGACACCACAGGAATGCCAGTAGACGAAAAGGAAGCGGCTCGTTTGCTAGCGGCACCCATTGGAGAACTCAGCTGAACGGGTCAGTTGAACGGGAATTTGTCGGCCTTGCCTCTCCAGTTGTTGGGCGTGCGGGAGCTGGAGGTCACCCTTGCCAAGGGATCTACCATCGACCCCGAGGAAGCCGTCCCTCTGTTGCTGTAATAGCGACCCACTACAACATCGATTTCAGTGAGCATTATCTGGCTGACCTTTGTGCTCGTCGCGGAGTTGGATTTCTCGGATGGAACACGCGCTTTCGAGGTGCTGAACCCTATTTTCTGCTGGACCATGCAATTGCCGAAATAGCAGTGGGAGTTCGCTGGTTGCGGGACGAAGCGGGTGTGCAAACTGTCGTATTGCTGGGCAATTCAGGTGGTGGCTCGCTCATGGCTGCATACCAATCGCAATCGATGCAGCCGAACCTTGAACCAGAATATGGACGCAGTTCGATTGTCCCTTCTGCTCTAGAAGTACCCGGTGCAGACCTCTACATTTCTCTCGCCGCTCACCCCGGACGACCCGAAGTATTGACGAATTGGATGGATCCATCAGTTGAACGAGAAGACGACCCGTTGAGCGTCAACGACGATTTGAATCCGTATGCAGAGGGCAGAGAAATCCCATTCACTGAGAGTTTCATTGCCGAATATCGTCAAGCTCAGCGAGAGCGAAATGATCGAATCACCCAGTGGGCCCGCGACGAAATTGATCGCATTGTTTCTGCAGGCCACTACGACCGGTTATTTACAACGCCGCGCTTATGGGCTGACCTACGAATGATTGACGGCTCCATCGATCCAAGTAATCGTGAATTCCCGAATTGTTACCTCGGTGATCCACGAAGAGCCAATTATGGGATTTACGGTGTCGGGACTGTTAGCTCCCTGCGAACTTGGCTATCCATGTGGAGTCTTACCGATTCGCAATGCAACGCAGCACCGCATCTGCAACGGATCACGATTCCGGCACTCGTTATTGATGCCAATGGAGACACGGGCGTCTTCCCCGGTGACACACAGGCCATTGTCGAAGCGCTTGGCTCGGATGATCTAACGACAAACACTATTGAAGGCGATCACTACCTTCGTGATCGGGATGACGCCCGCGACGAAGCAGCTGACCTAATCGTCGAATGGATCAGTCAACGCGTATAGCCATAGAGCTATCCCTAGGCGACGTTGTTTCACTTCGTGTCGAGAAGGCCACTCAAGGCTTTACCGAGAGTTGAAACTGGTGGGGGAGACAGTGCGACGATCCTTGAGAGATAGGAGACCGATATTTCGTCGTTCATCACCGCTCCTGCATCAACGTCGGGTGACTGAAAATTCTCGTCCCCCCACGACATTGACACCTGAAAGGTCCGTTCGTCGGGAGTTGGTTGCAATTCAATGTTTTCAATTGCTCGGGGAGGTTGGGCACCAAGCTCAGTGAATCGCCATCCTCGAATTTGATCGAGTTCGAGATTTGGAACATTCACATTCATCACTGGACTGTCGCCGACGTCGTCACGAAGCAAGCCCTCAACGATGGTGCTCGCCACCTCGGCAGCCACGTGCCACTTTTGACCGACGATTAGATCCTCCCAAACCTGACCCTCGATGCCCAGACCGGTCAAATGCTGGCTCACTGCAAGACTGGGGATGTTGGTGTGCCGAGCTGTGAGCGCCGCGCCCACTGTGCCTGAATGGTAAACGGAGCGACCGACATTGGCACCCGGGTTGATCCCAGACACAACTAAGTCCACCTCTCCGAACAGGCCAAGGCGAGCGAACATCACACACAACGCTGGGGGTCCGGAGACTGACCAGGCCGTGTCTATCCCGTCGACGTCAACTGACCTAACTTCGGGTTCGCTCAAATGAAGAGGCCCTATTGCCGCTCCCGCACCAGAATATTCACTATCAGGAGCTACGACGACTACTTCTCCGTGTCCTCTCATCGCTCGCGCGAGAACATGAAGGCCCTCGCTCTCTATCCCATCATCATTGGTTACCAAGATACGCACGGCTAGAAACTATTCGCTGAAACGGCTTCGACGTGTGAGGGAATGATCACTTCAATCAGGAAAGAGAAAATGTCAGTCAGCCAGATGAGCAGGAAATCCACCCTGTGAGATTGGACTCCACGAGGCGATAGAAAGACGAAGTAACGATTTGCCTTGTTGAATCATTGCGTCGCGATATTCGTCCCAATCAGGATGTTCTCCGCTAACCGACCTGAAATAGTCGCAAAGCGGATCGAGTGCCTCCGGAAGGTCGAGAACTTCCAACTCCCCGTCCATTTGGACCCATTCGCTATTGAATTCCTCTCCCATAACGAGCAACGATGCGACCGGATTCCGGCGAGCATTCATAACTTTGACGCGTTCGGGATAAGTAGCGACCACAACTCGCCCTTCATTATCCAAACCCATAGTGATCAGCGACATTTGGGGTCTGCCGTTAGATCTAGTTGTTGAAAGGATCCCGCGATGACGTTGCCCAATAAAATTAAGCAATTCATCTCGCTTCACGGTTCTGTTAGTGGCAATCTTTCGGGCCATGGGGATGAGGCTAGGACGATGAAACAAATGGTGCGAATGCTTCACACCTCTGATGTGCACATAGGGCATGCCAGGGGAAGTGCAGGTGCGCATGAGGAAACATGTCAGTGCGCCGCTCACGCCCTTGCTGATGCGGTCATTCAATATCAAGCAGACATATTGATGATCTCTGGTGACTTGTTTGATCATGCACGTCTACCTGACAGTGCTGTGAGATCGACATTGGAAATATTGAGTGCCCCAGAGGTACCGGTTGTAGTGATTCCAGGAAATCACGATGTTCACGACGATAAGTCTTTGTGGCAAAGATGTCGTAAAGATGTTGAACGAACAGGGATACAACTATTGGAGGATTTAGAGGGCTCTTCACTGACTTTGGAATCGAATCAGATGACCATTTGGGGGAGAGCTATGAATGATCATGAGCCGGGCTACAGGCCACTGTTGAATGTTCCACCTCGGCCCAGCACCGAATGGTATGTGGTGGCCGCCCACGGTCACCTCAATCTTTCAAGCGAAGATGCTCACCGGTCATCACCGATTACTTATGAGGAAATATCTTCCACTAACGCGGACTACGTGGCGTTGGGACATTGGCACGTCCCTACCGACGCTAGCCACGGATCTGTAACGGCTTGGTATCCAGGTGCCCCAATGGGTTCACCAGGAAATGGCACAGCAGCGCTGATCACATTTGACGAAGGGGTTCAAGTAGAACACGTACCGGTTGTAGAACCGGTGAATGGTTGCGCCTAACGTCAGTCGCTTTCCGCTTCTTTTCTAGCTATGCGGCGGAGCAAAGTTTCGTATTGGTCCATTAACTCCGAGGCCCGATCCTTTAAGTGATCGTGTCGCTTGCTAAGTTTCGTCACTACTTCAGAATTTTCGTAGGTCGAACTGTCAACAAGCTGAGCCTGTATCTCTGCTAGTTCACCTTCGACTTGCTCCCAGGCTTGTTCGACTTGATCGCGTTCTTGTCGAAGCTCTCTTGTCGCATCGTTTGTTCGACTTCGCCGTCGCGCTTGGTCTCTGCGCGCTTCACGGAGCTGATTGTGTTGGTTTGTTGATGTCTTAGTGCTCTGATCAGATTCGCGGGGTTCGGGGGGAGCTTTCAACAGGTCTTCATCCACGCCTTCGTGCCAGGTTGCGGTCCCATTTCGCACGACGATAAGGGCATCAGCGACACTACGGATGAGGTGGCGATCGTGGGTGACCAAGATCAGAGTTCCTGGGTAAGCAGTTAAGGCATCTTCTAAGTGGTCACAGCTTGGAAGGTCAAGATGGTTTGTCGGTTCGTCGAGGATCAGGAGATTCACGGGGTTCGCCATGGTGATAGCTAGAGCCAGTCGAGTTTGTTCTCCGCCAGATAAATCACCGACCTTTTGATCTACCTGATCACCTCTGAACCCAAAACCGCCGAGAACCGTTCGAAGATTTCTATCGCCCTGATCTCCGACCGATGACGTGAACTCTTGCAAGACTGATCGACCAAGATCCAAAACGTCTGTCAAATGTTGAGCAAAACGGGCGTAGTCCACCTTGTTGCCGATACGCGCTTTGCCTTGAGTGGGGTCTAATTCACCGAGCAGTAGCTTCAACAACGTTGTTTTTCCTGCCCCGTTGGGACCTACCAGCGCTACCTTTCTGCCTCGTTCTATGACAAATGAGATGTCGGTCAGAACAATTTGATCGCCGTAGGCGGCTGTGGCCTCATCAAATTCGACGACAACCCTCGCTGATCTTCTTGGTTCAGGAAAGTCAAACTTCGCTTTAAGGTCATTCGTTGCTGGAACTTCGATCCGGTCTACCCGGTCTAGGGACTTGACCCGACTCTGTACCTGCTTTGCTTTGCTCGCCTTGTAACGAAACCGTTCAATAAATCTTTCCGTTTGAGCAAGTTTGCGACTTTGTTGCGCAGCCGAAGCTTCCAATTGAGCCAACCGAAGCTCTCGAGAGGCTACAAAATCAGAAAATCCACCGACATATTCGTAGCTAGAACGCCCATCAAGCTCGATCACACGATTGGCGACACCATCAATGAAGTCTCTGTCGTGACTGACGAACAAAATGCAACCAGCCCATGTGGAGAACTGAGCCTCAAGCCACGAGACAGAATCCACATCTAGATGGTTTGTGGGTTCATCGAGAATCAGAACATCTGGTTCCGACAACAGCAGACGTGCAAGGACGACACGCATTTGCCATCCACCAGACAGTTCAAGAGCTTGTCGATGCATCATCTCGTGATCGAAACCCAAACCCGCCAACACTCTTTGAGCCTCGGCTTCGACTGCGTATCCGCCTAACTGTTCGAAACGGCTTTGCAGATCACCATATTCTTCCAACAGATGACCCTGATCTTCTCCCTCGTCGAGGCTGAGCTCTTCTCGTATTTCGACTAGGCGTTCCTCCATGCTGATGATGTGAGATGCGCCTTGGAGGGTGACCTCAAGAGCCGAACCCACCAATTCTTCTTCAAGGTCTTGAGGTAAATACCCGATTGACAGATTCGATGGCCGATGCACACTTCCGGAGTCGGGGTCCTGTATTCCGAGCAGGATCTCAATCAGAGTTGTTTTGCCGACGCCGTTACTTCCGACAAGTGCTATTCGTCGCCCAGAAGACAACTGAAGACTGACGTTTTGAAATAACTGTCTGGAGCCTTGCTCTTTGCTCAGAGCTGTAGCGGTCAGCACACCAAGAGACGCTATCTAAGATCTATGTCGTTGAGTGATGGTCACGGCTTGCCGTTCGCGGTGGCTGAACCAGAAGTGATGCCAACATCGCAACTGCGGGAACAATCGCCAAGAAATAATTAAGACTGACGTAATCTCCTGTAGCTCGAAATCCCAATGCAACTATCAACGGGCCAATAGCGGAAGCTCCAACTCCAAAAGCGGTCGCCACCCCGCGAATAGCTCCAATATTTTCGGTCCCGAACCACTTTGGATACAAGGCTGAAGCAAGCGCGCGGATTGAACCACCATTAGCTCCTAGTAGCAGCGAATAGAACGCGGCGCCTAGTCCAGGTCCCACCCAGGCATAACTCAAATGAGCACCCAGCAACGAGGCTTGACATGAGATCAACAAGAACCTCGCGGATGCCCGGTCAGTGAGCCATGCCCAGAAGAAACCCGCTATGACCGTCCCGACCATTTGGGGAACAAACACTGCTGCTGCCTGAGCCGTGGTGAGACCCGCTGCTTTCATGAGAGCGAAATGGTGAAAGGTCACGCCCGTAATCAAAGCGGAAGACACGACCATGACACCGGTCAATACCCAGAAGGCGTTCGTAGCAACAGCCTGTCTCACGGTGTAGTGAATTGTCCGTGGCGCAGCATCGTCGGGTGCAACAGAGCGGCCGTCAGGTTGTTGTCCGAGTGACTCAGGGCGGTCTTCCATCCAACGCCAAGTGGCGGGGACTAAGACAACGAAAATGCAAGCCGCGCTAATGACCCAAGCCCAACGCCAACCAAAACTCTCTATCAACAACGTCAACCCGAGGGGTCCCAAGGACATGAGACCAGCTGAGGCTGTCATCGAAAGACCAAAAGCCAATCCTCGCTTCTGGTCAAACCAGAGAGCAATGCTTGTCTGGCCCACCAAACTTAAAGCGCCCTGTCCCAACATTCGAATGCCTACAAATCCGATAATCAACATCCAGAAGTGCCGGACCGTACCCATATAGGCGACCGCAACAGAGAAGGCGCTTGCAATCAACATCATCGTTTTTCGGACTCCCGTCCGATCTATCCACCGTCCGATGGTCGGCATTGCCAAAGAACCAGAGATAGTGCCGATCAAATAGGCAGTCGATAACGAGGTCGTACTTATGGTGAGGTCTTCGGTTAGGTGATCAGCGAAAGAGGAGACACCTATTGTTTGACCGGGAAGAGTTAGAGAAATCGCCAAAGTTGAGAGACCAAGTAGACCCCAACCTCGGAACGGCTCCACTTTGGTGGCCTGAACCACCTAATTAACCGGCCAGATTCAAAGTTACCGAACCAAGGGTTCCGCCGTCCGTTGCGACTTCTTGACCCGTCCCGGTCACGTGTAGCCCCGTCGCCGCCCCAGTTGTAACGACGCTGCCGGAGGGGAGAGTCAGCCCCCGTTTGTTTAGATGGTTACACAACCAAGCTAAAGATTCGTAGGGGTCTCCCAGCACTTCAGCCCCGGTCCCCGTGGCGACCTCATCGCCGTCAACCAAAGTGCGAAGCTGGTGGGAAACCAAATCAGGAACCGTCTCAGGTTCCGATCCCGGCCCCAACACCAGACCGGCGTGCAACGCGCCATCAGCAACTAAGAGCGCAGGGTCGACCTCGAAGTTCTCCTCGAATCTTGAACAAACCAGTTCAATCGCGACATGAACGGTTGAAACCATCTCGCGTGCCATCATCGCGCTCATCGCGGGGCCGCCTGGTCGAACCGTCAAACCGATAGTGAACGCAAACTCAGATTCCAGACCTGGTTGATGATGAAAGGCAGAAAGATCAACGCTGTCCCCAGAATCGAACATTGTTCGTTCGAAAACAGGTCCGCAAATTGGGGCCTTCACCCCCAACTTGTGCTGACTAGCAGGACTGGTCGCACCCACCTTCCATCCAGCAGACGGAGAATCTATGAGATCGCTCAATTGATCTTGTGCGTCGTAGGCAAGCGACGCGGACCCGGGAGTTTCGACTTCAGAGGATTGGACAGCGTCCATGACCAAACGAGCGTGCGCTAGGGCAACGGGTAAAGGAAGACTCACCGACGTCAAGGTACCGTCCTTCGACCTCTGATAGTTGCTAACCGCCTCTCAACCTGTCTATCCGTCTCCGATCCCGTTTCGTCGGACGGCCGGCACCACGTTCGCGTTTCGCGACTGGTGTCAACGAAATCGTTGACTCATCTTTTTCAGGTAATGGGCTGTGATCAATGTAGTAGTCACCAGCAAGCGCTGGACCTACACGCTTTTCGAGGATTTGAGTGACCTCTAACTCTTTGAAAGCACCACGTGCCTTCACCTTCACTCGATCTCCCAACCTCACGTTGGAAGAAGGTTTCGCTATTGAGCCGTTGATTCTGACAGTTCCCCGAGCACAGGCCTGCTTAGCTAAGGAACGAGTCCTGAACATTCGCACCGCCCAAAGCCAGCGGTCTGCTCGACACGAACTCTGGTTCATTGCTCGATTAACCGACCTGAGGGGCGACGTTGGTCATAAATTCACTGAGAGCCTCAAGTCGACCATCAACCCCTCCGCGGGCAACCGGATCAACCAAAATATGGGTGACACCAATGTCTTGGACTCGGCCAATAGTGTCAACCATTTGGTCCGCGGAACCCCCTATAGATTTGATTGGTTCCATGACCTGGTCAGGATCCAAAAACATTCGAAGTGAAAGATCAAGACTCCCCGGGTCTCGCCCGATGGCTTCACATTCGTCACGGACCTGACGCCATTCATCTTCGACGGTGTCAAGAGGTTCAAATGCTGCATGAAACGCGTGACCGAACCGCGCAGTTCTGCGGAACGCGGCCCTACTATTCCCACCGACCCACACTGGAACGGGTGATTGAACTGGTTTTGGTTCGAATCGGACCTTGGGAAAAGAATAAAACTCGCCGCTGTATGACGGTTGTTCGTCGCTAAAAAGTGTCTCGAAAATTTCGAGTTGCTCATCGGACCTCTTGCCGCGATTGTCCCACGGCATGCCAAGAACTTCGGCTTCTTCTCGCATCCATCCCACGCCCACACCCAAAATCAAACGGCCTTCAGACACGACGTCGATCGTCGCCAACTGCTTAGCGGTCACCACTGGTTGCCGATACGGAAGAATTAGAACTGTGAAGCCCAGTCGAAGATGTTCAGTGCAACCAGCAACAAACAACAGAGTGCCAATCGGATCTAACCACCCAAGACCAGACGGCGCAGGGAAAGACCCGTCGCTGCTATAGGGGTATTTGGAATCGAATTCAGCGGGCCAACAGACGTGATCACTTGTCCAGCCCGAATGAACCCCCAGAGCTTCGGCCCTCTGAGCGAAACCTATTAACGAATCCCTACTTACGTCCCGCCCTAAATGCGGTAAATGCACTCCCCAATCCATCTCCCCAAAGTAGATGCTTCTGAACTCCTTTGCGATTATGTGACAAGTCCGACATATAGGGCATGAGAATTCGTGTTTGGTCGCTGATCCGCCTAGCGTGCTTCCAGTCAACTTTACGAGTGTTTAGTTGAAGTACCCATAGAAACCATAGAGGGGGCTCCAGATGGAGATACGACGCAATATATTGCGTCTGCTCGCAGTTCTGTTCGCTTTCGCACTTGTTGCGGCAGCTTGCGGTTCCAGCGACGACGATGACTCTTCAAGCAGTTCTAGCGAAAGTGCTACTGAAACTGCTGAAGACCATGGTGATGACTCAGCCGAAGAGGCTGAGGAAGACACTGGCGGAACTCTGAGCCAGGACGCAGTCGAAAAGGCTGTTGCCGGTGAAGATGACGGTGAGGCGGCTGAAGAAGAAGTCAGCGACTGCCCGCAAGACCGTTCCACAGTTGAAGGAATTTTCGCGGAAGCTGATTGCAACCGTGATGCCATCATCGCCATGATCACCGCAAAAATGGATGCCGGCGAGTGGGGTGTCAATTCTGACAACCACCTGATTGGACCAGCAGGCATGGACGTTGATCTCAACGTTTGCCCTGCAGACTGGGATGATCACGCAGGCCTTACCGATGACCAGATGCGCTTCGGTCAAACGACCGTGCAGTCAGGCAACCTTGCTGCCTACGGCAACTTGAGTGTCGGTATGCAAATTTGGTTCGATTACATCAACTCACTCGACGTGTTGAGCGGCCGTGACATTGAATTCATCATCAAGGATGACGGCTATGTTGCAGCTCAAACCATTGAGTACGTTGACGAACTTATTGAATCTGCGAACATTCACTTGATCCAAGGCCTTGGTTCGCCAAACGGTCTTGCTGTCTACGACAAGATCAACGAAGAATGCATTCCTCACCCGTTCTACCTTTCAGGCCACCCAGCCTGGGGTGACCCTGTAAACCACCCATGGACCACCAGCTATCAGATGTCATATTCGACTGAAGCTGTGCTGTGGGGAACCTGGATCAAGGTCAACCTTGCTGATGAGCTTCCTGTAAAGGTTGCTGGTCTTGTCATGGACAACGACTTCGGTCTTGCCTATGAAATGGGCTTCGAGGCATACGCTGAAGGTAACCCAGACGTGGTTGCCGAATACCTGCCGGTTCGTCACGACCCAGCAGCACCGACGCTGACCAACGAGGTCACCACCATCGCAGCGTTCGACCCAGACGTATTCATCTCGATGACCGCAGGTAACCCATGCTTGCTGGCGATCCAGGAAGTAGAAGCCTCCGGCCTTTACGACCGTCTGTCAGCCGCATTCACGCCTTCGGTATGTAAGGGAATCGCTGCATACATGGCGCCAGCCGGAATGGCAGCTGATGGCTACTGGATTGTTGGCGGTGGCGCTAAAGACACCACTGACAGCGTAAAGATGAAAGAGCCATTCATTGCCTTCGCACGTGACCTCATCTCAGATGCAGGCGAAGACCCAGGCATTTCACTTACCGGTGAAGGCATCTTCCGTGGATACGCATTCGGTGAAGCATTCCGCATCGCCGATGCTCTGCCAGGTGGCATGAGCCGTACCAACCTGATGCTTGCGCTTCGTAACTTCAAGATCTACCACCCAGGTCTCCTGGACGGTCTTGTAACCGAACTGAACGGTAACGCGGACGCCTACTTTGTTGAAGGTTCCGAGTACAGCCAGTTCGACGCAACAAACCAGACGTGGGTCATGGTTGGCGACATTGTTGACGCCAACGGTGGAACCCCGCCCTGTGCGTGGGATAAAGCAAATGGTGGCTGCCGCTAATAGCTAGCTACCACTGCAAGTGCCTTCGAGGCACTCGCCAATAAACGCATAAGGACCGCCGGGCCAAGGCCCGGCGGTCCTTTGTTTTTCGTACCGAAAAGTAGAGAAGAAAGAGGTGGATTTGTGTCAAGGAACTATGGGTGCGAATTCGCGACTACGGTAACCACATCGATGACTTAACTATCGATTATTTAGGAGCCAACGTTACGTTGAATCCTTAAAGAATCAAGGGGGGCCCAAATGGGACTCAAACGCAAATTATTGCGTCTGTTAGCCGTTCTGTTCGCTTTCGCTATGGTCGCTGCCGCTTGCGGTGGTAGCGATAGCGATGACGACAGCTCGTCAAGTAGTAGCGACTCTGATACCGCTGCTGCCACTGCTGATGACAGTGAAGACGAAGCTGAGGAAGAAGAGGAAGAAGAAGGAGGTGGACTCTCTCAGGATGCTGTCGAAAAAGCAGTAGCTGGCGACGATGATGCAGACGAGGAAGTTGATGAGGATGCACCTACCTTTGACCGTTCAACGCTTGACGGAATCTGGGAAGAAGCTGCCTATAACCGGCAGCTGATGATCGATGAGATCACAGCAAAGATGGATGCCGGCGAGTGGGGAATCAACTCTGACAACCACCTGATTGGACCTGCGGGCTATGAGGTCGATTTGAACGATTGTCCCGGAGACTGGTCGGACACACACGGCCTTCTCGATGATGAACTTCGTGTTGGTCAAACAACGGTGCAGTCAGGCAACCTTGCTGCTTACGGAAACATTTCGGTCGGCTGGGAAAATTATTGGGACTGGATCAACGACGAATTTGGTGGCATCGGAGGGCGAAAGCTGAAGATGATCATCAAGGACGATGGTTATGTGGCAGCACAGACAATCGAGTTCGTTGACGAACTGATCGAGTCAGCAAATATTTTCGCCCTTCACGGACTTGGTTCACCGAACGGCCTAGCGGTCTACGACAAGATCAATGACGAGTGCGTACCGCACTTGTTCTACGCCTCGGGACACCCTGCATGGGGCGACCCGGTGAACCACCCATGGACGACAAGCCATCAGATGTCCTATCTAACTGAGGCTGTTCTGTGGGGCACATGGATTAAGAGCAACCTTCCTGACGAACTGCCGGTGAAAGTTGGCGGTCTAGTAATGGATAACGACTTTGGGTTGGCTTATGAGAAAGGCTTCGAGTACTACGCGGAGAATAACCCTGACGTAGTTTCGGAATATCTGCCGGTTCGTCACGACCCCGCAGCTCCGACGCTGACTAACGAGGTCACGACCCTCGCAGCATTCGACCCTGATGTCTTCATTTCGATGACTGCAGGTAATCCATGCCTATTGGCTATTCAAGAGGTAGAGGCCTCCGGTCTACTTGACCGTCTTTCGGCTGCATTCACACCATCGGTATGTAAAGCCATTGCTGCATACATGGCCCCTGCGGGCATGGCAGCTGATGGCTGGTGGGTTGTCGGTGGAGGCGTGAAGGACTCGACCGACCCGCAGTACACCAGTGAACCGTTCATCGCTTTCTTGAACGACACTCTGGAAGCCGGCGGACTCGATAAATCGATTTCACTTCTAGCCACTGGCTACTACTTCGCTTACCCATGGACGGAAACGCTTCGTGTTGCGAACGAGTTACCTGGGGGAATGAGTCGAACCAACGTCATGTTGGCTGCTCGAAGCATCGACATTTACCACCCGCTCATGATGGACGGTGTGGCCTATGAACTGAACGGTGCAGCAGACGCTTTCGCAATTGAAGGCTCAGACTTCAGCAAGTTCGATGCGACAGGACAAACCTGGAATATCGTTGGCGATATTGTCGATGGCAACGGTGGATCCCCCAACTGTGCTTGGGATAAGGAGAACGGCGGCTGCTAGTCAGTTAACGCAGATGTAAATGGCCAATCGGCCATGACACGTCGAATGTCGTAAGGACCGTCGGGCATAAGCCCGGCGGTCCTTCGCTTTGTTGGAGCATTGCAGAAAGATTGCAATCTCTGATCTTGTTCAGTTCAGCGTGACGACATCTTGAAGTTCCGCCTAGAGTCGCGATAACGGACTTCAAGATCGTTCGTGCGGGCAGCCCAGTACGGGCGGTCTTACATCAATTCAAATTAAGAGGGGGAGTGCCAAATGGGCATGCGACGTAATTTATTACGTCTCCTCGCTGTTCTCTTCGCTTTCGCAATGGTTGCGGCGGCGTGCGGAAGCAGCGATGACGGAGATTCATCAAGCAGTGGTTCCGAATCGGATACAACTGCTGCACACAGCGATGATGGAGGTGAAGAAGAAGAAGACACCTCTATTGGTGGCGGCCTGTCTCAGGATGCTGCTGAAAAAGCGATAGAAGGCGACGACGAAGAGGAAGCAGTCGATGAAGATGCTCCTACCTTTGATCGGAGCACACTTGACGGCATCTGGGAAGAAGCTGCCTATAACCGGCAGAAGATGATCGACAAGATCACGGCCAAAATGGATGCCGGCGAATGGGGTGTCGGCGACGACAACATTCTCCGAGGTCCAGAGGGATTCGAAATTAACATAGGTGATTGCCCAGCAGACTGGAGCAACACCGGCGGCGTAACTGATAGCGAAATCCGTATCGGTCATACCACTGCACAGTCAGGGAACCTCGCAGCGTACGGCAACATCGCTTATGGCTGGGATAACTACCTACAGTGGATCAACGCGAATGGCGGTATCGCCGGACGAGACGTAACACTTCTCGTTAAGGACGATGGCTATGTAGCGGCTCAGACCATTGAATTCATCGACGAACTGATCGAATCAGAAAACGTCTTCACCTTGCTAACACTTGGGTCGCCGAACACGTTGGCCGTGTATGACAAGATCAACGACGAATGCATCCCGCATCCGTTCGTTATGACCGGACACCCTGCTTGGGGTGATCCTGTTAACCACCCATGGACCACCGGACTTCAGTTGTCCTACTCGACTGAAGCCATCCTTTGGGGCACATGGATCAAGTCGAACCTCGCTGACCACCTTCCTGTGAAGGTCGCTGGCCTAGTTATGGATAACGACTTCGGTCTTGCCTACGAGTTGGGATTCGAAGCCTACGCTGAGGGCAACCCGGACGTAGTAGCGGAATATCTGCCGGTTCGACACGACCCAGCAGCTCCAACGCTTACCAACGAAGTCACCACCATCGCAGCATTTGAACCTGAGGTGTTCATCTCAATGACCGCAGGTAACCCATGCTTGTTGGCAATTCAGGAAGTCGAAGCAGCAGGCTTGCTGGAAGACCTCCTCGTCGCATTCACGCCATCTGTATGTAAAGGCATCGCCGCATATATGGCGCCTGCCGGAATGGCAGCCGACGAATGGTGGATTGTTGGTGGCGGTGGTAAAGACACCACTGACCCGAAGCACATCGACGAACCATTCATCAAGTTCGTCAATGAAAACCTTGCTGCTGGTGGACTCGACCCTGCAATTTCGCTCTATGGAATCGGTTATGCGTATGGATACCCACACGCCGAAGCCATGCGAGTCGCAGCTGAACTCCCCGGCGGTTTGACCAGGACCAACTTCATCTTGGCTGTCAGAAACATCGACATTTATGCCCCGATGACACTTGACGGAATCACGACTGCAATGAACGGTGCAGTTGATGGATACTTCGTTGAAGGTTCAGACTTCAGCCAGTTCGATGCAACCGAGCAAACCTGGAACATGGTCGGCGACGTTGTTGACGCAAATGGTGCCTCGCCTAACTGTGCTTGGGACAAAGACAACGGTGGTTGCCGATAAAGGCTCTAACCACCATCAGCGTTTGAAATAATTAGACGCATCTGACAGGGCCGCCGGGGAACTTCCCGGCGGCCCTTCAGTTTTTGGATTAATCGTCAGCTAACAACGCTCGGCTGATTACCAACTTTTGGATCTCACTGGTGCCTTCACCGATAATCATTAACGGCGCGTCTCGGTAATAACGCTCAACTGGGTATTCAGTGCTGTAGCCATTCCCACCATGAATTCTCATAGCGTCTAGAGCCAACTCGCTGGCTGTTTCAGAGGCAAACAGTTTGGCCATTCCAGCCGCTAAATCGACGCGCTCACCAGCATCTGCCTTTCGCGCTGCCTCATAAGTAAGGAGGCGGGCCGCCTCCAGTTTCGTGGCCATTTCGGCCAACTTGAAAGCGATCGCCTGATGTTGGCTGATAGGCCGGCCGAACGCCTCCCGCTCTTTGGCATATGACAAGGCAGCGTCATATGAGGCTTGAGCGACACCTACACCCCGGGCTGCAACGTTTATCCTGCCGAGCTCTAACGCAGACAACGCCCACCGAAGTCCATTCCCGATGCCGTCCTCGCCACCTAATAGTTGATCATGGCTCAAACGATGATCGTCGTAAGACATTTCTACTGTCTCAAGGCCTCGATAGCCGAGCTTGTCAATCTTGCGACTGATAGTTATCCCCCCACTTTGTTTCCCGGGAGACTTCTCAACGATGAAACACGTAATCCCACCAGCCTGGGTGCCATCCTCATCGGGAACACGGGCTAGAAGCGCCACAACTCCGGCCTTCTCACCATTAGTAACCCACATCTTGGTGCCGTTAATGACCCACTCGTCGCCGTCACGTTCGGCTCGACAACGCAGCGCAGCAGCATCGGAACCGCTATCGGGTTCTGATAGCGAAAAGCAGCCACGTAACTTGCCAGTTGCCATAGATGGAAGCCATCGCTTCTTTTGTTCTTCGGAACCGAATTTGCTGATTAACTTCGCACATATCAAATGGCTATTGATGATCCCAGCGAGAGACATCCAGCCTCTCGATAGTTCCTCAATTACGCGTGCATAGGTCATGTTGTCGAGATCGAGTCCTCCATACTCGGCGGGGATTGTTGCTCCGAAAAGGCCGAAATCTTCCATTTGTAACGCCATATCGGTCGGGTATTCATCAGGTAGTTCGAAGTCGGATGCGTTCGGAATTACCTCTGCCTCAACCCAATTTTTCAGTGCTGAAATCATTTCGTTTGCAACATCAATATCGGTCATAACGATTCCCTTTCGCATGAGGGCCATCTATTTCCTACTATCCAAGGTGAGTTCGCGCCGCATCGGGTTGCTGAAACTCGATAATTAGGCTCAATCGATAGGACTACTTTCATGCAAATCTCAATGGTTATAGGTACCGGAGCAAGCCTCGACCCCAACAGCTTGGCCCGTCACGTCCAAAAACTAGAAAGCGCAGGTGTTGACCTCGTATGGGGCGGTGAGATTTATGGCTACGATCTCGTTTCCACTCTTGCGTTTGTGGCTGGACAAACCAAAACCGTCAAGCTTATGACCGGAATCTTGCCCGTCTATTCGCGAAGTCCTGCCCTAATCGCTCAAACTGCTATCACCATAGACACCCTGTCTGAAGGCCGATTCGTGTTGGGGCTCGGAACATCAGGCCCCCAGGTCATAGAAGGCTGGCACGGGGTTGCGTTCAAGAAGCCGCTGGGAATGACTCGAGACGTGATCGAAATCTGTCGCAAGGTCTGGTCAGGCGACAAAGTCGAACATGAAGGTCGGGCTTTCAATCTTCCATTGGCCGATGGAGAAGGAACTGGCCTAGGAAAACCGCTGAAGCTTATGTGTAAGCCCTATCGCCGAGACATACCTATTGCGGTGGCTTCGATCGGACCCAAGAACGTCGAGATGACAGCTGAGCTCGCCAATATATGGCAACCGATCCATTTCCTACCAGAAAAATTTCACGACGTATGGGGCGATGCTCTTCATGCTGGCAAAGAAAAGAGATCACCTGATCTAGGTGACTTGGGCATCGTTGCAGGTGGAACTGTCGCCCTAGGTGACGGAGCACATGTTGATGCAGCTCGAAAAGCTGTGCGAGACAACACCGGGTTCTATGTAGGAGGAATGGGCGCCCGTGACCAGAACTTCTATAACGACTTGTTCAAACGTTATGGCTATGAACAAGAAGCAGAAGAAATCCAAGACCTTTTCTTGAGTGGTAAGAGAGATGAAGCGTTCGCCAAGGTGCCCGATGATTACATCGATCGGGCAAGCCTGACCGGTGACGAAGGCAGAGTTCGTGAACGCATCGAGGTCTATAAAGAAGTTGGAGTCACGTACCTCAACATCGATATTCCTGCCGACACAGAAAATCCTCTTGAAGTGATCGAAAAAGTAAAAGCCTGGGCCGAGTAAGGCCCGATGAGTCGGATTACTGCGAATGAGCGATTCAGTTCAGCTGCCGTCCTCCTGGGTGTCGAACCAGAGATAGTTCGATTTCCAGAAGACACTCGAACAGCGATCCAGGCGGCAACGGCTCTGGCCTGCGAACTAGGCCAGATCATCAAGTCACTAATCTTTGAATGTGATGGACAGCCAGTTTTAGCGTTAACGGCGGGCGATCAACAGGTGGATACCGAGGCATTGGGTGTTCTGTGTGGCGGAAAAATAGGGAAAGCAGACGCCGAACTAGTTCGCACAGCAACCGGGTTCGCCATAGGTGGAGTGCCACCTTTCGGGCATTTGAACCAACTTTCATGCTTCATCGATCAAAGCATTTATCGTTACGAAATCGCATGGGGAGCCGCGGGTACCCCAGATACAGTTTTTGCTATGCGAACCGAACAGCTTGAAAGTCTTAGTGGAGGACAAATCACCGAATTTATTAGGTGAATAGGCGACTGCTTATACGTCGCTGCTCTTCCCGTTCTAATGTCTGCTTATGCCTGCGCATCGAACAACAATCATTCCTCGGTTCGGGGAACTCGATCCCTACAACCATGTCAATCATGCTGCCTACATAGCGTATTTCGAAGCGGCGCGATGCGTAGCCCTCGACGACATAGAAATGTCGCTGTCGGATTTAAGTGAACGAGGTTTACAGATAGTGGTGACCAAGCTGGAAGTGAAATTTCGGGAACCAGCCACAGCCCGCGATTCCCTCATCGTTGAAACTTATATCGACGAGATGAAACGAGTCAGCTCAACATGGAAACAACAAATTCTGAGGGCAAACGACAATCAAACCCTCGTTGAATCTGAAGTTACCCTCGGTGTTTGCGATGCCAACGGGAAGCCAACGAGACCTCCGGCTGATCTAAATGAATCTCTGGCCCGCCTTACCAATGACGAATCCTAACGACCCATATCAGTCGTGAACCAGATTGCGTGTGTCAAACAACAGGCGTTAGCCCGCCATCGATGTTTATCGAAGCTCCGGTCAGATAGGAAGCAGCGTCGCTCGCCAAGAAAAGTGCCAGGTTCGCGAATTCTTGGGCTTCGCCCATCCGACCCATCGGAATTTTGGAGCCAATCGTTTCAGTGAATTCTTCAAACGTCTTATCAGGATGTTCACTCTGCCAACGGGTCACCCATTGATGACTCACTAGAAAGCCCGTGTTCAGCGCGTTGACCAGAACCCCATCAGACGCGAATTCAGAGGCTAAGGCCTTTGTCATGGCCATTCCAGCAGCTCGAGCGACCGAAGTTGGGCAACTAGCAGCGCTCGGCGCTTTTGCCGCTGAATTCAAAGTGTTGATAATTCTGCCCCAACCTTGTTTGCGCATATCAGGTATGCATAGCCGGCACAGCTGAGCTGCGGAGAAGAATTTGAGATTGAAATCGTCGAGCCAGTCTTGAGCACCGACATCGAGAAATGGTTTGGCGTTTGAAGTGCCTGCATTGTTAACGAGGATGTCGACTGGACCAAAAAAAGAGACTGCCTCAGTGTGGGCACGTTCAACCTCCCCCCCGTCACCGACATCGGCAGAAATCCCCAAAAACTTCCCTGAGGGACGAATAGCAGTCAACGATGAACAGGTCTCATCCAAAACATCTGGCTCACGAGCGACGATGACAACATCTGCCCCCGCAAGAGCGAACGATTCAGCCATGGCGCGACCCAAGCCTCTACTTCCCCCAGTTATGAGTGCCTTACGGTCCTTGAGGTTTATCTCCATAGACCGAACCTACATCTGGTGCTCCACTGATGTCAGCCATCCCACCGGATCAAACCCTCTTGCATGCAGGTCGCAATCAATTTTCCGCCAGAGTCAAAAAAACGGCCGCTACCTAACCCACGGCTCCCGCCAGTTGTTTCCACTCGCTGCTCGTACAAAAGCCAATCGTCCGCTCTCGCCTCATGATGAAACCACATTGAGTGATCCAAACTTGCGCCTGTTAGCCGATTATCTTGCCAGCGATAACCATGGGGCAATAAGACATGATCAATCAGCGTTGCATCCGCTATGTATGCAAGCGCTACCTGCTGCAAGCAAGGGTCGTCACCTATCAGCTCGTTGACGCGTACCCACATGAGCTGAGGCTCTGTGACAGGAGACCCCTCAGGTAACTGTGGTGGATTGATGTACTGAATGTCCATCGGTCTCAACCTCCCGTGCCACGGCCCATCCAAATCCGTCGACTGTGATTCCCAGAACTCGTAATAGGACATGATTTCGGCATCTGGCCCTGGAACGTCAAACCGGACCGTAGGAGACCATTCCAAACCAACCTCAGGGACCTGGAAAGAGAGAGTGCTTCTAAATAGTTCGACGGCTCCTTGGTAAGCGACAACTTGCCGAACGCTGAAGCTCCGCCCATCTCGCACATCTTCAACCACTAACTCTGTTGCAGCGGCAACGTCTCCTGGTCGCAAGAAGTAAGAGTGAGACGAATGAACTGATTTGTCCGAATCCACGCTGAACTGAGCAGCCCGCAACGTATGAGCGAGGAGCTGACCCCCGAAAGTTCTTTGCCCCTGTTCCGGCGACGCTGGAGCAATAAATCGTCCATCACCGAGGGCCTCGAGTTCCATTAGATCTCTAAAAACATCAGACACAAGAACGAACTTAGCGAGCCAAAGGGGTGTCTGGCCCTCTAGGCTCCCCAAACCGCCTGAAGATTGGGAATCAAGCGTGAGTTGGGAATCCGAGATCGATGAGTTACGCCGACGGGAAGCTTTCGCTGATGAACTCGGCGGTGCTGACAAAATTGAGCGCCAGCACCATTTCGGCAAGCTGACCATTCGAGAACGCATAGCGGCGATTGCTGATTCGGATTCGTTTCACGAGATAGGTAAAACAGCGGGCGTGGCAACCTACGACGAGGATGGCAGTCTTATCTCTTTAACCCCATCCAATTTCTTGTTTGGTTTAGCGCGTGTTGACGATCGCCCCATTTTGCTGTCCGGAGATGATTTCACTGTTAGAGGAGGATCAGCCGATGCAACGATCCCTGAGAAACGCAACACCTCAGAAGCAATGGCACTGGAGTTAAGACTCCCGCATTTACGACTGGTAGATGGCATGGGAGGTGGAGGATCGGTTAAGACAATCGAAACAGCTGGTAGGACCTACATCCCCCAACTCAAGGGGTGGGAAACAGTAGTAAACCATCTAGCTGTCGCGCCCTCAGTCTCACTTGCCTTGGGATCGGTGGCAGGCATTGGAGCGGCGCGCGTAGCGACATCCCACTATTCGCTTATCGTGCGAGAAAGCGCTCAAATGATGATCGCAGGACCGGCCCTAGTCGAACAGGCCCAACTAGGAGATCACGGAAAAGAGGAACTTGGTCACGCCAACATCCATACAGCTAATGGCGCGATAGATGATGCCGTCGACTCAGAAGCCGAAGCGTTTGAACGAGCTAAGGCCTTCCTTTCCTACTTGCCTTCAAATGTCGATGAACTCGCACCAAGAACTATCTCGCAAGATCCTGTTGATCGACGAGACGAGGACTTGCTGTCACTGGTACCTCGAGAAGCGCGACGGGTCTACCAAATGAGAAAAATCATCGACTCCGTGTTCGACTCAGGCTCCTTTTTCGAGATCGGCTCCGCATGGGGTAAATCCATAATCACAGGGTTCGCGCGCTTGGACGGCTTCCCGGTGGCTGTATTTGCCGAAGATCCATACCAATACGGAGGCGCGTGGACTGCTGACGGCTGTCGGAAACTGATCCGGCTTTTGGATACCGCCTCGACATTTCATCTACCGGTCGTCCATCTTGAAGACTGCCCTGGGTTTCTAATTGGCAAAGAATCAGAAGAGAATGCGACTATTAGGTATGGATCCCAAGCCCTAGCGGCATTGGGACAACTGACCACCCCATTTGCCTGTGTCGTGATCCGAAAAGCGTTCGGTGTGGCTGGCGCTGCCAATAACAAACCGGGATATCACAGCCTTCGGTACGCGTGGCCATCTGGTGACTGGGGGTCACTCCCGATTGAAGGTGGAATAGAAGTTGCCTACAAGCAGGACCTTGCCGACGCGGAGGACCCCGATGGCCTCCTCGACGAAATCAGAGAACGACTTAACCGTGTTAGATCCCCCCACCGCGCTGCTGAGTTTTTCGAAATTGAAGAAATTATCGATCCACGAGACACTCGTCCGCTCTTATGTGAATGGATCGATCTCGCTCAACGCGCGTTGACGACCGGGCCTTCTTCGTTTAGTTACCGACCATGAAAGCCATAATTACGATAGAAATTCGCCCATGACCACCGCTGTCAACACTTGGCGACAGACTTCATTCTAGGAAACACATGCACCCGACCTATGACCAAGAAGCCGAAACGTACCGACAAAAGGTGCAGGCCTTTCTAAGTGAGCACTTACCAGCTAACTGGGCGGGGCTGGGTGCTCTCGACGAAACAGCGCGCAACGAATTCGTAGAGGAATGGCGATCGCTTCTGGCAGAAAATCGTCTGCTTGCTGTCTCATGGCCCGAAGAATACGGAGGAGCCGGCCTCAGCGAAGTCGAACGTATTGTGCTTGCCGAAGAATTCGCCAAAGCGGGCGTTCCAGAAGGCAACGAAAACGACGGCTTTTCAATCACCATGGTGGGAAACGCAATCATCCAATGTGGAACGGAAGAACAAAAGAGAACGTTCCTCCCCAGAATAATAAGTGGCGAAGATCGATGGTGTCAGGGCTACAGCGAACCCAACAGCGGCTCAGACTTAGCGAACCTCGGAACACGTGCTGTACTTGACGGAGACGAGTGGGTTATCAACGGTCAGAAGGTATGGACTTCGAGTGGGCACACCGCCAACTGGATATTTGTCCTATGTCGCACGACCCCAGATGCTCCCAAACATAAAGGCATCTCCTTTCTCCTGGTTCCGATGGACCAACAAGGAGTCGAATGTCGACCCATTATCAACATCAGCAACCGACATGATTTCAACGAAGTCTTTTTCTCCGATGCCAAAGCTCCTAAACCCAACGTCATAGGTGACGTGAATGACGGATGGCGAGTAGCGAACGTATTGCTTGGTTTTGAAAGAGGTCATGGTGCTACTACCGACGCGGTGCGATTCCGAGATGAATTTGAAAGAGTCTGCACGGTTGCCGAGGAACGAGGCGCCACAAAAGATCCCATGATGCGACAAGATCTTGCCCGCGCCCACAGCAAAGTCGAGATCATGAAATGGATGGGACAGCGTCAAGTCACCTCAGTGCTTGCTGGGAATCCGCCAGGCCCCGAGTCGTCCTTACACAAATTGCTTTGGAGTGAATATCACACGTGGTTTACAGAGAAGACCATGCACATCCTCGGAGCGGACGCAATGACACCCAGCGGTCGAGAAGCCGCCCACGGCATCCAGACAGACGCAATCGGTGCGTCGTTTTCCAGCCTGGCGTGGATCCAAACAATGCTTGGAGCGCGACCTGGAACTATTTACGCTGGTACATCAGAAGTACAACGAAATATCGTGGGGGACCGCGTACTAGGTCTGCCCCGAGAGCCACGGGCTGACAGTGGACCGTGGAACGAAATCGGAAAAAATTGACTCAAAGGCCGAGGGGGAATGCAACATGGATTTACGACTTGACGGGAAAACAGCGCTTGTAACAGGCGGCTCTGCAGGGATAGGCAAAGGAATCGCCAAAGCGTTCGCCGATGCAGGTGCGCAAGTTATGATCACCAGCCGCAAAGCCGAAAAGTGCGAGGATGCTCTGGTCGATATCGGAGGCGACAGCGATTACATAGCGTCTCACATAGGTCAACTTGAAGAAGCTGAACGAGTCATCGATGGAACTATCGAACGTTTCGGGGCGGTTGACATCCTGGTAAATAACGCAGCCACAAATCCGTGGGCTGGACCCATGATCGACTGCGACGTCCCCCGTTTGGACAAAACCTATGAAGTAAACCTCCGCGCACCTTTGCAGTGGACTCAAACGGCATGGCAAAAGTGGATGAAAGAAAACGGTGGTTCAGTGATCAACATCGCTTCTGTAGGCGGATTCACAACCAGCGAAGCTTTGGGTGTCTATTGCATGTTTAAAGACGCTCTCATGCATATGACCAGACAATTAGCTGCAGAGCTCGGACCAAAGGTGAGAGTGAATTGCATAGCCCCGGGTCTCATCCGTACCGATTTTGCCAAAGTCCTATGGGATGGACCGCGGGGACAAATGATCTCCGATATGTTGCCGCTCCGACGTTTGGGAGAACCAGAAGATATTGGAGAAGCCGCTCTGTACCTCTCAGCGAGCGCTTCATGGATGACAGGCAACACCTTGACCATTGATGGAGGCGAACTAATTCGAATTGCCGGTGAGTTACCCCTCGAAGACGGTTGACTCCCTCCAAATGGCGGGTAGCTCCGCTATTGGCTTGGACTTACGTTGTATGGGTCTCTCGATCCAGAACAGTACTTCTCAATGACCAGCTAAATGCTGTGGAGCTTGCCTGGAGATTATTAGTCGCAGCTATTTTCCTGACACTGGCATCAGTTGTGCTGTTTCACGTGGTGCGTGGCACCAGAAGCTGGAGATGGCTCCAGTTGTTAGCAATCTGGTCCGTAGGATTCTGGATCATCCGCGGCGGCGGAATCCTCATTGACTCTCAGTGGACCATCGGGTTCAAAATTGTGCACACCGTTCTAATGTCCGGCACCTTTGCGCTGGTAGCCGTATCGATGACCGGAAAGCGACATTAAGTCAACGAGGCGACGTTAGAAAACCAACTCCACGCAGCCTCAGGATCCTCAACCATGACGTTGTGACCCAAACCTCCGAAAACATGGGGAATGCCGGTAGGCATCTCCGAATGGTCATCGGGAGATACAAGCGAGTCGTGTTCTCCTAGAGCCATGTATACGGGTGCCAAGAGCCCATTGAAAATTCGGGCAAATGGTGGTGAACCCTCAACCACCAAAATACTTTTTGGATCTTGACAGACCCGCCAACCACCCTCATCTTGCACAATGCCTGATTCGATGAGAGGGCTATCGGCCTCTACCACACCTAAGAGTCCTGAAAGTTTCAAGAACCAATCCGCAGCCCCGGCACGGTCATCAAAAAATCGTGACGGTTTCGCCGCAATTTCAGGAAGTTTAGTTAACTCCTCCTCAGTCCAAACCAACTTCACTCCGATAGTTCCCAACGCCAACGGTGCCGTACCGAAAAAGCCTGTCGACAAAGCCGCACCAACTCCGCCACCCATTGAATGTCCGAGAACCACGTAAGGCTCATCAACTTCAAGCAGCTCGCTTACATCGGATGCCATCGCTCCGAACGAATAGGAATCAGCCCAGTTGGCAGAACCATGACCACGTAAATCGGGGGCGATGACACGCCCAGACCAATTCGCAGTCTCTGTGAACGAGTCCCACACACGGCCGGTCGCGCCGAGCCCATGAAGCAAGACAAGAGTTGCATTCTCAAAGGTCATCAGATCCATAGTAATTGCCGAAGACGGCCGACTAGGAGTCGACAACGAGTGACCTATCGTTTAGTCGACCAACCGGTCGCCGCGAATCCTTTGCTTCTCAGCAGCAATATGTTCTGGTAAGACCCGTCCGAATAGTTGGGTTGTGCGTTCCACTCGGCCGATGACTCCAGGCTGCTCGGTGTAAGCAAAAATAGCGGCATGGCGAGCCACGCTGTCGGTTGCGACGCGTGTCACTTGATGAAGAGAATGCCTACCACGAAAAATCTGCATGTCTCCGGGCCGTAAGTCCAACGTCGTCACTTCAGATCGGTCTCCCCGTAGGACATCTGCAACCCTCTCAAATCCTTCGTCGCCGACGGTTCTAATGCCCGGAACATATTCAAATAGGCCGCCTTCATCTGCAGGTTGAACCAAGACAGTTACAGCAAAATCATTGGTGTCAAAGTGCCAAGTAAACAGTTGCCCGGGTTCCAAAATATTTGATGTCAACCCAGCCAACGGATCTGCGTAACAATGAAGTTCACTCACTTGCAAACAAGCAGCAACAAAGTCAATCAACTCCCTCGAGCGAAATAGTTGATTCATTGGTCCGCCAGGAGTCCAACTGTCGCCAGGGATGAAGCCGCTAGACCGCTCAAGAAACGTGTTTATTGGATGATTAGCAGGAAAGTCCGGATTTTCATCAAAATGAAAATACGGGTTCATCTTCTCGTTTGAGAAATGGGTAGTGTTTTTCTGCGAAGTGATTTCGTCGTTGAGTAATTCGATACCAGACGAACTAACCAAGTCTTTAACCACAGTGCAACCATCTGCTGCGAGTTGTTCTCGCGCAATTGAAACAGCCGTTCGGTAGATCTCACTGGAGGGGTTATCCAGTGGATATTTCTCAAGATGAACAAGGTCACCTAACAGTTGAGATTCTCCGCGGGACATCAACTTTAACCCTCCCAAGGCGGTGTCCAGTCGCCGTCCATTCTAAATGACAGGTCATTATCGTCTTCTATTCGTTTAGCGACATGCAGTTCGCCGACCTCTCGCCCATAGCGCTGCGCAGCCTCTTCAAATAGTTTGTTCGCCGCCGAAGTCAGCATTAAAGGCGAAGGTAACGAAGCCGATAAACCTTCAATTAAATCGAGATCCTTCAAGCACAAGTCAAGTGAAAAGCTGGGGTCGTAGTGTCCTGCAAAGATCGATGGGGCGTCATGGCGAGCGACAAAAGAATCACCCACCGACTCCTTGATTGCGTGCCAAAGTGTCTCAACGTTCACACCGTTGGCGAGTCCCAAAGCCAGACCTTCACCCAAAGCCGCGGCATGAATGAACCACAACTGATTGGTCACCAGTTTGACGACATTGCCCGAACCCAGCTCTCCGGTGGGGATCACAAGACCAAGATTGTTGAGCACTGGAACAACACGGGTCACAGGTTCAGAATCTCCACCAACAAACAACGTTAACGAGGCGTTTCTCGCGCCGTCAACGGCACCCGTCACCGGAGAATCGACCACTTGAACATCGGCCGGCGCTTCACCCGCAAGCTTTCGAACCAAGTCGACCCGATTGGTTGTGAGATCAATCCAAATGCACCCTGCTCGCAACGATTGCAGAGCACCATGGGGGCCGGCCATGACTTCTTCGACGTGGTCTGGTCGAGGTAAGGAGGTCAAGAAAAGATCTGCGACCGATGCGCAAGCCGAAGCTGAATCAACTGCGACACCGCCAGCTTGGGTTGCGTTGCTCACCGCTTCTGGGTCAATGTCATAGACATAGACCGAGTAGCCAGCCCGGACTAAATGCTTACACATCGGGCCGCCCATGTTTCCTAAGCCCACGAAGCCTATGACTTCCTCATTGTTCGTCATGTTCGACACAACCAAAGCATTGATCTCATCTTTGGCCCCCCTTTTTTTTCAGTAGCCCTAATGCCGCGAAACTAGCTGCGCAATGGCACCATATAGCGATGCCCGCTCACCGATCACCCTTCCGAGGTTGGAAGGTTGTTAATGCGGGCATCGTGATTCAGTTCATACAAAGCGCCTTGATCATGCAAGCCATGGGAAGTTACCTCGTGGTACTCGAACGACAATTCGGGTGGAGTAAGTCCGTTCTATCAGCAGCTTTCTCAGTAAATCGTTTTGAATCAGCGCTGCTGGGACCACTCCAAGGTTGGCTACTGGACCGGTATGGACCCAAGCGGATCGCCAGAATAGGTTCGTTCTTTCTAATCGCCGGATTTGTGTGGTTCGGCCGTATACAAAACTTGTGGGAATTCTTCGCTTCTTTCCTGTTCATAGCGATTGGGGCCGGGCTAAGCGGCTTTCTTACGGTCACAGTTGCAATAGTCCGCTGGTTCGAGCGGCGACGGGCCCGTGCCTTAGCGACCGGAAGCTTAGGTTTCGCGGCAGGCGGATTAGCAGTCCCCATAGTGGTGTGGTCGATGAACATATACGGTTGGCGGACTACGGCCTCCGTATCGGGCGTAGTAGCAGGCATAGCCGTCTATTTCTTCGCTCGATACCTCGACGGTTACCCGACTGATTACGGACAAACAGTTGACGGGATACCTCCTGAAGACGCAGCGGAGACCCCCGCTGCTGAAGGACTCACCTCAGTCCACTTCACCGCCAAAGAAGCGATACGAACCCGTGCCTTTTGGATGATTTCGCTAGGTCACATGAGCGCCTTATTCGTCGTGGGCGCTGTCATGGCCCATCTAGCTCTGTTCCTTACGTCTGAACGCGGATATTCGCTACAGCAAGCGAGTTACGTTGGTGCTGCGCTGCCAATCATGCAAATAGTCGGCATGACGATCGGTGGCGCTCTCGGAGACAAGGTCAACAAACGCCTAATAGCATCAGTCGCCATGTTTGGGCATGCCGGCGGGATCCTCGTGCTCGCTTTCACTCAACGAGGATGGATGATCGGAGTTTTTGTCGTACTACACGGTTTAGCGTGGGGCGCCAGAGGGCCGCTTATGCAGGCACTGCGAGCAGATTATTTTGGGGCCTCATCCTTCGGTTTCATAATGGGATTGAGTTCGCTAGTTGTTATGTTAGGAACTGTCTTAGGACCGATCATTGCAGGAGTTCTAGCTGACATGACCGGAAGCTACCGGTTAGGTTTCATCGTCCTGGCTGTTCTCGCTGCGCTCGGCATGATTTTCTTCGTCCTGGCCACTCCGCCCGACCCCCCGAACCGGGACTTGGCTCCAAGCGTCCACTAAGACAGACTCCGCTTCAGCAGCAAGAAGCATTGACGACGCCGACAGATACAGCCAGATGAGCAGGACAGCTACTGCACCCAATGAACCGAAAGTCGCCTGTAGCTGGTCAGCTGAGGCGGCGGCAACACTCATCCCGAAGGTGCCCCCAATCCATATCAGACCACCGATAACAACAGCGATGACTCGCGCTCGAATCCGCGTCGAAGGACCAACAACCATTCGGTATATCCACCCCAGTGACATAGACGCAAGTACTAGTACGAGAGGCCAACGTGCAGCCTCCAACCACGGGCGAGCCCCGTCAGTAAACCCGACTGCTTCAAGTGTTCTCGGGAAGGCGATAACAGCCCAAATCACCACAGTGGTAACGATCATCGCGACGACGGAGAGCTTCAAAGCAAAAATGCGTCCCTGCACCCAGTTATGAGGGCTTCTCCTAGCGTGCGCGATTCGAATGGCCATAACAGAAGAGTTAAAGGCGTTTGACACAAGCCACAACAAACCGAACAGACCTATAGCAAGGCTGATGCCGACGCGTCCTTCTCCGATTGAAGTGACACCTCTCAGTTGAGTAACGACCAGTTTCCCGGCTTCGCTTGGAAGCGCATCGGTCAATGGCTCAAGTTGTTCAGCTACTTCATGAGGCTCGGCCACTAAACCATAAATAGAAACAATGGCCACCACAGCAGGGACTAAAGCAAGAGCAAAGAAATAAGCGACTCCAGCGGCCGCCAAGAGGGTGTGGTGGTCCGACACGTTTGATGTGAATTGACGAAATAGCCGCCAGAACCCGGGACGTCTGCGACCATTGCCGCCGCCAGGTTGGGAACTGTTCATCTCAACAGGGTGCCAGCCAAATAGCGCTCCACCAACTATCTCGAACTAACCCAAGTCAGAGGGAGTACAAGTCGTGGTAATAACAGACGTATGGAAAGCGTCCGATTGTTCGACCCAGCAACCTATGTGCGTGGAGTCCCGTATGAGTTAATGGCGACGATGAGGGAAGTTGCTCCGATTCACTGGATCGAAGAACCATCGGTTATGGGATGGGAAGAAGGTCCCGGATATTGGGCTGTTCTTACCCACGAATTAGTGAACCGAGTGCTTCGCGACCCAGCAATATTCTCATCCCACCAAGGTGCCACCCAAATTCGAGATCCAGGAACGTCAGACATGCTCGCCTTTGTGCAGCGGATGATGTTGAACCAAGACCCACCTAGCCATACCCGACTGCGACGGCTATTGACCAGGTCTTTCACTCCGAGTGCTGTAGCAAAACTCGAAGACGGCATTAGCGAACGAGCCAAATTGATAGTGGACAGAGTGGCATCAACCGGCCATACAGATTTCGCCAGAGAGGCGGCTGAATTGCCGCTGATGACCCTCGCGGAGATTATGGGAGTTCCCGAACAAGACCGAATGCTGCTGTTCGATTGGAGTAACCGGGTGATTGGGTATCAAGACACCGAATATTCCACCTCTGACCAGTTTGACCCAGAAACCGGTACTGAGATGGCACAAAAGGCCCGCGCTATCAGAGATCAAATCGGATCTGATGACAGCGGCCGCATGCCAGACCCGAGGTCTCGCGAAGGACTGGCCGACATGTATTTCTACGCAGGGGAACTTGCCCAATATCGGAGACAACATCCCGGCGACGATGTGGTGTCGATCTTGCTTGCGACTGCTGACGAACAAGGAGCCATCACTACCGAGGAGTTTGAAACCATGTTTTTCCTGTTTGCGGTAGCAGGAAACGAAACTTTAAGAAACGGAATTCCCGGAGGCATGCTTGCACTCCTAGAACATCCATCACAGATGGATAAGTTGATTGACCGGCAAGAACTACTCCCGTCCGCAATTGAAGAGATGCTGCGCTATTCGCCTCCCGTCATTCATTTTCGGAGAACCGCCACGGAAGATATTGACCTTGGAGGGACGAAGATCCGTAGGGGCGACAAAGTTGTCGTGTACCACGCAGCAGCGAATCGTGATCCACGGGTGTTCGAAGATCCTGACAGATTCGATATTGAGAGAACCCCGAATGACCATGTCACATTTGGAGCTGGCCCACATTTCTGTCTAGGAGCGCACCTGGCTCGCATCCAAATGACTGCGATGTTCGATCAAGCCCTGACTCGTTTGCCGAACCTCTCTTTAAACGGAGAGCCAGAACACTTAGTGTCTAATTTTCAAAACGGACTCAAACATTTGCCAGTGAAATGGGACCTGTAATTGTGCCCGCATACGTCGATGTTCCATACCTGAAGAGGCAAGACGAGATATTTGTCGCCCGAGTATGGACTCCGCCGCAGAGCGTCGACCGAAAAGCGGTGATAGTTGATGTGCACGGAGGTGCCTGGTGTGACCGTGACCGCAAGGCTGGCTACCACTATGACCAACAGCTCGCGTCACAGGGTTTTGTCGTTGTTGCTGTGGACTTCAGGTGTGGACCCCAGTATTGCCACCCGGACGCGTCAACAGACATAGCGGCTGCGGTTCACTGGGCTCGCCTCCGAGCCGAAGAACTAGTTGGACACAGCGCTCAAGTCTTAACCATAGGAAGTTCAAGTGGAGGCCACTTGGGCCTCTTGGCTGCATTGAGGCCCCAGCTCCAAGACGAACAAGGAACTGAACTTTGGATTGATGGCGAATGGGTCACCCAAAGTTCCGTCGACGGTCGGGTAGACAACGTTGCAGCATTTTGGGCTCCCGTGGACCCCCTATTGCGATATCGCTACGCCAACTTGTTGGACACACGATTAGGGCGACGCTTGAGTACTAACACGGTGGCGTACTTCTGCGACGAAGACGCGATGCACGATGCTTCAATAACTCGAATAATGAGTGAAGAACCTCCGGCACACATTCCAAACGTCTGGTTTGCGAGAGCGGGTAAAGATAAGAATGTTCCTTCCGAACTCGTCGACCAGCTTGCTCGAACATACCGGGCCGCCGGAGGATCGTTCTGGTTAGAGGACTATCCAAAATGTGAACATGGCTTTGGTCACGCGGACAGCGAACATACACAACAGTTCGTCAAAGATCTGGTTTTCTGGATCAACAGCGCTTTGTAAGAGTGAACTTCTGTCAAAGATCGCTCAGGACGCTACGGTGCGATCATGGCATTGACCTTTGAACACTGGAATCCTAAAACGGCGGAACGCTTCAAACAGTTCGATCCCGAGAAAGGGATCGATGGATTTCTGGGAATTCGCATCGACGACGTCGAACCAGGCAAGCTCGTGGCTTCATTTGACGTAACCGACGAGATGATCACCATGATCGGCAACATGCATGGTGGTTGTCTTTCAGCTTTTTGTGACCACGTACTCGGAGTAGTGCTTTACCCCGTAATGCCCAAGGGCTCATGGGCCGCGACCACAGAATTCAAAATAAACCTGTTGAAACCAGTCAGTGAAGGCACTTGCACTGCAACCGCAGAAGTAATTTCGATGAGCCGCACCACCGCAGTTGTGAGAATCGACGTGGCGAATGGTGACCGGCTCGTGGCCGCGGCGCAAGGAACTTGCCTAATAATGGCTCCTAAATCGTGACGCCAGTGCGAGTGGGAGTAACCCCTGGTATCGACATATGGACTCGTCCATGGGATGAACGTCGCAAGGTCGTAGAGCTAGTGGTTGACGCCGGAATTGACCATGTCTTCTTTGCAGACCATGTCAGTTTTCGAATAGGACACGGCCACGATGGCATGGTCGTAGCAGCAGGTGTTGCGAACCTGCACCCGACGTTGGGCATATATATCGGCGTTTACCTGTTGCCTCTGCGGCACCCGATCCCCGTAGCTAGACAACTCGCAAATCTCGCAGAAATGGCGCCCGGCCGCATCAGCTTCGGAGTCGGAGTCGGTGGCGATGACCGTCACGAAGTAGAGATATGTGGCGTCGACCCACGGACCCGGGGAAGGAGAACGGACGAGTCACTGGACATCGTTCAACGTTTACTAGCAGGCCAAACAGTTGACCACGACGGCGAATTTTTCAACTTTGAACAAGCACGAATAATTCCAACCCCAGACCCACCAATCCCTGTATACGTAGGCGGACGAGCCGATGCAGCGCTTCGCAGAGCAGGCAAATACGCTGACGGTTGGCTTGGTATTTGGTGCTCAAGTGATCGATATGCAGAATCAATAGCGATATATGACCAAGCTGCAGAAGAAGCAGAAAGAGACGTTCAAGCAGATCACGGAATCCAGCTTTGGGTTGGAGTTGGAAAGGATCGAACGGAAGCAGCGTCTTTCGTTGGGCCTGCCATGGAAGGCTTCTATCGTGTCCCCTTCGAAAAATTCTCGCGGTACACACCCCATGGGACAGTGGATGACATCGTGGATTTTTTGGCCCCTTACCTGGAAGCTGGTTGCCGTCACTTCAACCTCACACCAGTGGCATCAACAGCAGAAGCAGGCATCGAAGTAATAGGTCAAGTAGGGGAACGTCTGCGCGGGATGACTGACTAACCTAATGTTGGCGTTGTGACCATCGCTGCCGACTCGAATCTCCTTATAAAGCCCATAGCAGGTGCGTTAGGCGCTGAGATCAGTGGCGTGGACCTAGCAACAGCCTCAGAGGCTCAAATTACTGCGGTCAGGGAAGCATTCAACGCCTATCACGTCTTAGTTTTTAGAGAACAGTCGCTCTCTCCGCGGCAACAAAAACAGTTTGCTCAACAGTTCGGTTCGCTAGAAACTCACCCCTACATAACCGGTCTCGAAGGAGATCCCGAAGTCGTAGCGATCATCAAAGAGCGCGATGAAAAAATCAATTTCGGCGGAGGCTGGCACACCGACATGTCATTTCTCCCGAGGCCCCCACTGGGGTCCCTCCTCTACGCACTCGAAGTCCCCGAATATGGAGGAGACACCCTCTTTTCCAACCAACATGCTGCCTATACGGCGCTTTCGAAAACAATGAAAACCATCGTCGACGACCTTGTGGGAGTGCATTCAGCAGCAAGTCAATATGGAAGAGGTGGGGATTCCGAAAAACGTAATTATGGGTCGATGAGCCTTGAAGTATCAGACCAAGCTCATCAGCTAGTCGAACATCCAGTAGTGCGAACACACCCAGAATCAAATTTGAGAGCTTTATACGTCAACCGACCCTTCACCGAAAGCATCAAAGGAATGCGCAAGTCGGAAAGTGACGCTCTTTTGAAGTTCTTGTGTCGACACTGCGAACAAGAACGATTCACCTGTCGAGTTAGATGGGAAGTCGGAACCTTGACGATGTGGGACAACCGAATCGTTCAACATTACGCATTGAACGATTACCACGGACAGAGACGCCATATGAACCGAGTAACCGTTGAAGGCGACGTTCCTCGATAGGCACCCACAGATCGCTGAAACAACTGATCAATGAGTTGACCCGTTAGCTCTATGTAAATCCACGCGCGAGACTGCACTCCTGACTTAACTCCACACCGGGGTATCAAAAGGGGGTACAGGTGCGACCGCTTGAGGGAATCAAAGTGCTTGATCTCAGCCGGGTTTTGGCAGGCCCCTTCGCGGGACGCATCTTGCATGATCTAGGTGCAGAAGTCGTGAAAGTAGAACCGCCAGAGGGCGACGTAACGAGAAATTGGGGGAAGGTCCGGGCCGGTCTTGCTGGTTACTACACACAACAGAATGTAGGGAAGCGCAATGTCTGCATCGATCTTCGTGCCGAAGGAGGAGCCGAACTTATTCGTCGACTTGCCGCGGAAGCTGACGTACTTATAGAAAACTTCCGGCCCGGAATTATGAAAAAATTTGGGCTCGCCTACGAAGACCTCAGGTCCATCAACGAAAAGCTGGTCATGCTCTCAATCTCGGGGTTTGGTCAAGAAGGTCCCGAGTCTGGCCGCGCGGCTTACGCTCCGATACTGCACGCTGAATCCGGATGGCTTCAACGAAGCGCAGAGTGGAATCAACAACCTGTCACCGACCTAAATCTTTCAGCTGCAGACACCAATGCGTCGTTGCACGGCACGATCGGTCTTTTAGCCGCGTTGCGAGTAGCCGAACTTACCGGTGAGGGTCAACACATAGATATGTGCATGCTCGATGCGTTTCTAGCTACCGATGACACAAGCCATGTCGGCCTCGATGATGTCCGGTACACATCTGCTGGTGGGCTGGTATGGGAAGGCGTAGGCGGACCCGTGCTGACAGCGGGCGACTTTCGGTGGATATGGAAACAGCTACACCAAGTTCACGGTCTTGAAGACAAAGCTCCCGCCGATGCCGATATCCCGACTAAACGCTCATATAGAGAATCAGCGATCAACGAATTCCTCAGTTCTTTCGACTCTCGAGACGAGATGTACGAAGCGCTCGATCAATGCAATTTGGCGTGGGGAGACATCAAGACGACCGCGGAAGCCTATGACTCGCCCACCGCTGAGCATCGCGGCTCGTCTATCGCCATAGACGCACGAGACGGCTCGACCCGACGAGTCGCTCAAACTCCGTATCGATTTTCGAAAAGCTCCTCAGGGTTACAGCCCGACGCCGTCGCCCCATACCGGGGAGAACATAACTCAGAGGTTCTGCAAGGCTGGCTAGATACAAGCCAACACGAGATCGAAACGCTCTCCCAGGCAGGTGTTCTCCTGGAAGAAAGCAACCCTGAGGAGATTTGAGATGGACAGACTTGATGGAAAGGTAGCGGTCATAACGGGGGCTGCTAGCGGCATGGGAGCCGCAACTGCGCGCCTGTTTGTTTCCGAAGGGGCACGGGTACTAGTTACCGATATGGACGATGAGAAAGGTCAAAACATCGCTGAAGAGCTTGGAGATAACGGCGACTTTTTTCATGTAGACGTATCGCGAGAAGAGGACGTCGCTAGTGCCATAGTTCACGCCACTTCAACATGGGGACGCCTAGATGTCATGTTCAACAATGCCGGTTTCGGAGGCGCGAGAGGTCCGATTGAATCAATCAGTGAAGATGACTTTGATCTAACGGTTGATGTGCTGCTCAAAGGAGTGTTCTTTGGCATGAAACATGCGGCGCCAGTGATGAAGGAGCAAGGCTCAGGATCGATCATCTCAACTGCGTCGGTCGCAGGACTTCAGGCGGGTGAATCCCCCCATCTGTACACAGCCACAAAAGCAGCAGTGATACATCTGACTAAATCAGTCGCCCTTGAATTGGGACAGGAGGGCGTAAGAGTCAACGCGATATGCCCTGGGGTTGTTGCCACCCCGTTAGCTCATGGACCCTTAGATGAAGAGCGACGTGAGAAGTTTCGAGATCGATTTGGCCGCCACCAGCCGATAGGACGTGTGGGTGAGCCAGAGGACATAGCCCAAGCAGCGCTTTTTTTGGCCTCGGATGATTCGACCTTCATTACAGGAACTGCAATGGTCGTAGACGGCGGAGCCAATTCGGGCCGCGCTTGGCATCGCCAGAGTGAACTCATGACGGGACAAGGACCCATCAAGCTGTACAGACCCGAGGGTAGATGAGGACCCACTGCCGGTAACTTTGTGGAAAATGGAACCAGTCGATCCGCATGAACGTCTCAAACTATGGAAGAACTAGCCGACTTGGATCAACAGGTTGTATCTATGGTCATGGAAGTCGGGGGAAGACGAGTGGCTGAAGACCCACAGCGGCCCAGCACTCTTCGGTCGAATGAAGCTCCGCTGCCCGCAGACAGGCACAGAGATTTCGACACCTTCTACGCCGCCAATCGCGACCAGATAGCAAGAGCTCTTAGCCTGAGTTTAAGAAACCCTGATCTCGGAGCTGAAGCAGCAGACGAAGCTTTCGTTAGAGCATGTCAACGTTGGGCTGAGGTCTCAACTTTCGCAAACCCACAGGGTTGGGTTTACCGAGTAGCTATGAACTGGGCACGTTCTTGGCTCCGTCGGGCGCGAAGAGAACGAGAGAAACGGCCCTTGTTGGTAAAGGCCGAGTTTGCTGAAGACAAAATGGTAGACGTTGACTTAGAGCGAGCCTTGGAGAGTCTGGCGCCGGCTCATAGAACCGTAGTAGTAGCCAGATTCTTCATGGAATGGTCAGTCGAAGAAACGGCAGAGGCACTTGGGATTCGACCTGGCACAGTGAAAAGCAGGCTCAGTAGGGCGCTTAATCAACTTGCCGGAGAATTGGGAGAAAGCCCAACGTTCGCTCCTGCATCAGACCGGGAGGACAAGCACCTTGAATCTTGATGACGAAGTGCGCCGCCATTTACGCGACACAGGCGAACAGGTAGCGCTAACCCCCGGGTTAGTAGACGCAGTACGTGTTCGTGCTGCCACTCGAGCGCGTCGTCGTCGCCTTTTGTTTAGCGGGCTGAGTTCCCTTGTAGCTGTTGCACTGGTTGGGGGATTACTTGCGGTTCTGTTTGGAGGAAGCGATCAAGATCCGACTTCACTTGAAGTCGCGGCACTGGCCGAAACAGCTAGTAAATCTGAAGATTCCCAAGGTGAGATAACACAAGATTCTGAGGGCCAGGCGTCGATTGCCTCTACCAGTCCCACATATGAGACTGTTCCTCTCGCGACCGACAATGAATCACAGAGCTCTGCGCTCTTGTCCAAAAATTCCGCGCAGACGGATTGGATCGAAGTGACCGGCCCGGTCCCGGGAGCGAGCACGGAATATGTCTATTCAGGCGACACAGTCCTTGGTCATGTTGGCACCGAGTGGTTCGTGAGAGACGAATCGTCCTGGCGGCAACTTGACTTACCCGATTCGCTCGACGTAATCGCAGTAGATCTCGGAGTGGGAGAAGATTTCCTTCGAGTTGGGGGTTGGTTGGGGGACGATCTGTGCAGCAGAGAACTAGTGATTCAAGTTAAGAACGGGAATCTATGGGAACAATATGAAATTCCCGATCAACTGGCCCCTGGAGTTGTTAGCTCAGTATCTGGAGCCCGACTTCGTGTCACCGACCACGAATTGGCCATGTCGCGCATCGAAGAAATTGCAGTTGACCCCGTTTGTCTTCTGCAGAGCCTAGGAATTGACGCGGTCGAAGCCGAAATTGTCGACGACCTGGTGTATGCAACCGACCCGAAAGCAGGGCGGGTCATATATTCGTTGAGTAAATTTGGGCCATTAGAAGCACAAGAATTCATTACGAGTGGTCCGAGCGAACGTTCTCTGCTTGTCCGATCCACCGGAGAAGGGAAGTGGACCACAACGCCTCTCCCGGATTACGAAGTTGTCGAGCTAGGTGTCGTCGATGGGATCATCATGATGGAGGATGCCGAACACACGGTTCATGACGGGCAACGTTTGAAACGTACCGAAGTGATTCCAAGTGACGCCGAACAACTAATAGATGCACTCGTCACTTCGTCGGGGATGTCAATGTTGTTTGAACGAGATGAAAAAATTTGGCTGCGAGATACCGATGGAGAGCATCTCCTCAGCCAGGTAAGCGACCAACCCGTCTTGTGGGGCAGACTGGGACGGGTTTCCGCAGAAGTAACCATCGTTGTCGAAACTCAACAAGGCCAGGCCCTGTGGGTGTCAGGTCAGTGACATAGGGGAGGGGTTTACTGTGACCGACGTAGCGCTGCTATCAACGGTAGAACAAGCCGGTTTAATTCGACGGGGAGAAATTTCTAGCAGAGAGTTGACTGAACACTTCATTGAACGAATCGAACGTTTGGACGGTGAGATCAATTCGGTGATTACGCGAGATTTTGAGACTGCGGTAGCTGAATCAGACGCTGCTGACGCCGCTCAACAAAAAGGTGACCTCATGGGAGTTCTGCATGGGGTTCCCATAACTGTGAAAGACGCGCTACAGACCAAAAACCTCAAGTCGACCGGGGGAGCAACGGAGCTTCGAAACAACGTGCCCCTAAAAGATGCTGCAGTGGTTGCTTCTGTTCGTCGCGAAGGCGGGATTGTGATGGGTAAGACCAACCTTCCGCGTTGGTCAGGCGACATTCAGGCCTACAACGACATTTTTGGTACGACAAACAATCCCTGGGATATATCACGCGGCCCTGGAGGATCTTCAGGCGGAGCCGCAGCGGCAGTGGCAATGGGTTTCACTTCTTTCGAAATCGGAACAGACATCGGCGGTTCGATCCGGTTTCCAGCAGCGTTTAATGGCGTATGGGGACATAAGCCGAGTTTTGGAGTCATTCCAACTACGGGGTATCTAGACCACGTAAATGGAGGAGTGAACGAAGCTGATATCAACGTTTTCGGACCCATAACAAGAAGCGCACAAGACCTCGAGCTTTTATTGGGAGTGATGAAACGAGACTCGCCTCCTTGGGTTGCTGACTTAGGAAGCGCCCCCCAGAATTTGAACGATCTAAAAGTAGGAGCTTGGCTGGACGACGAATTCTGTCCCGTGGACAACGAGGTAGGTGAACACCTTGACAAGGTTGTCAACGAACTCGAAAAAGATGGCGTATCGGTTGACCGAACAGCGAGGCCTGAACTGGATCCAGACGAGGGAGCCATGTTGGGGTTGTGGCTGGTTCAACGGGCCGTCGCACAAAGCACCGACAGCGATGGCCCTGGCCACCGTATTTGGCTTGACCAGCATGCGAGGCGCGAAGAACTGAGATTGAAATGGGCTCAGTTCTTCAGCAACTATGACGCTGTGATCATGCCGGTGTGCTTCGTGCCACCATTTGAACACCAACAAGAAGGTGACTTCGAAAGCCGGACTCTCACGTGCAACGGAGAAGAACGCGGTTACATCGATGTTGTCAAATGGACGACCATGGTCGGAATGGCATATCTCCCGTCGACGGTCCCGCCCACAGGGCTGGGAGCGTCCGGCTTGCCGATTGGTTGTCAAGTAGTGGGTCCCTACGGGGGCGACAAGCTGACCACTGCGTTGGCTGGACGGATCGGTGATCTCATGGGCGGCTACCAACCGCCCCCTCGCGCTCTATAACTTTTCGAACATCAGCGATTGCTTCTCGAAGGTTGGGTAGCGAAACGCATATTGCTTTCGAATCAGTAGACAAGAATGCGAACACGACGCTGCTAACGGGTTGGCGGGTTGTTTCTTCGAGTGCAGCGGCGTATGTAGCGCCTTGAAGGCGATAACGATCAACCTTGGCGTCTATTTCGTTGAGTTCGACCTGATCGGTTTTGTAGTCGATGACAACCAACCCTTGTTCTGTTTCATATACAAGGTCCACGTAGCCTTCGACAATTTGTTCCCCTATAGGGCATGCGACGTGGAGCTCACGCCAGTACCGATTTTGGATAGCTAGTTGAATTTCTTCACTAGCAATTGCTGACGTGGCTAGGGAAGCAACTTCGTCGAAAAATTCTGCGACGCCTTCAGCTTCAGCATGAATTGTGGCTAGAGCTGTGAGACCTTCACCGCTTTCCAAATTGACTGTTTGAAGTACTCCGTGGACGGCGCGTCCGATAGCGGTCCCGTAACGACCCCGACCTTGGATTGGCAACTCTAATTCGTCGCCCTCCTTTAGCAGCCCAGGTTCGTGAATTGCGCTACCTGCAGAAACAGCATTCGAGCCTTCGGCGGACTGGGCTATTTGAGTAGCGCTCATAAATCGAGTGCGACCACTCAACTCGATAGCGTCGTTATAGCGGTCACGCCATTCAGACAAGCCGGGACGAGAGACAGAAAGGTTCGGTTGGACACCGTCCCAGACCTCCCTGTGATCTGAGTAGTCGGCTTCCGTGTATTCAGTGCCTACCAAAGCTCCAGCGAGGAGGTGCACCGGGGTTTGAATTGGAGGTTCAGAATTTGATGTGAGTTCTTTACGGTGTAATGAAACGACCAAGTGGTCGCGTGCACGGGTGCAGGCCACGTACAAGGTTCGAATTGATTCGTCATGCGCAAAGAGTTTTTCTGACTGAGCCCAATCATCGAAACCAAGTGTTTCGAGCCCCTTGCGGATTTTCACATCAGGTATATCGGTGTTAGGCGCGTGCCCCACCCTCACTCCGGACTCGGTCCTTGGTTGAAGCGGGAGTCCCGCAACTATCGCAATCGGAAATTCGAGGCCTTTAGCGGCGTGAACAGTCATGATCTGGACGGAGTCATCGTCGTCTTCGGATAAAACCGTTTCTACTGGCCTGGCGTTTTCAGCCGTTTGCTGAGCAATCCAAAAAATAAATGATTGGAGATTTCCGTTGCCAGCATCGGACCACGCTCGAGCTTGGTCAACTACATACCGGAAGCGTCGCAGGGATTCACGTGGATCTTGCCGTGCGGCGCATTGTTCTGTGAGTTGACGATCTGTGATGATTTGTCCAATCAACTCTGAAGGAGTCAGGGTTGAACATTGTTCATGCAGTTCAGCAAGATGAGCTAACCCGGCGGCAACAGGGCCACCATCTTTTGTTCGTTTCACATGTTCTTCAATGGTGATCGTGGCCCAGTCCCACGCTTGGGAGTTCTTCGTTTTGAACTGGTACAAATCGTCGTCGCCGCATCCATAGACCGACGACCGCAATGCGGACACAGTTGCTAGGGAGTCGGAAGGGTTATTGATAGCGCGGAGACACATAACCAGGTCCCGTATCTCCTGACTTCGCCACACATTGTTGGTGGAAGCAACTCGATATGAAACTCCGGCCCGTTCGAAGTCTCTTTGAATGTTGATCATGGCTGACCGGGTGGGAACCAATACTGCAACGTCGCTGAATTTTGCTTCCCTCCACTCGTCGTCGCGGTTCACTGCCCAGCCTTCTTTGACCATACGAAGAACGGTTTGAGTGATGTCGTGAGCTTCAGACATTCGCACATCATCTGCAGTTGGCTCTTCGGTTTCCGATTTTTGGTGTGCAGCAACACCTAACAAAGTGACGGCATCTCCGACTGGTGCACTATCTCGGATTGGAACCAAAGGTGTGTATGCGGGCTGACTGTTGTCGCGATGCTTAACTAATTCGCCGAAAACCTCGTTTATCCAAGAGATTATCTCGGGGGTACTGCGGAAATTTGTTGAGAGTAGAAATTGCCCGCCCTCATATTTGCCTTGGGCAGCTAGGTACAGACTGATGTCTGCTCGTCGGAACCTATATATCGATTGTTTGGGGTCCCCGACGAAGAACAGACGACCTGGAAGAGTTGGTGTGGTTTGCCATGAAGTCGATGATGCGATGTCGAGGGGGGATGCAATTAACGTAGCGATTTCGATTTGAATTGGATCCGTATCTTGGAACTCGTCAACGAGAAGGTACTTATATTTGTTGTGCACTTGTGATCTGATCAGTGGACCTCGGGTTGAGTCGTTAAGTATCTCTCGGGTTGAAACTAAAAGGTCGTGATAGTCGAGGCGCCCCAGGTTTCGTTGTTCCAGCACACCATCCAATATGAATCCTGTAAGACAAGCGGTGAGTCGACGAAGAATAAGGTCAGTAAGTGATGCCTGGAAAAGAGCCACTTCTGCGGTGTAGCTCTCGTACTGAGACCTGAGGCTTTCGATATCAGTCCAGTTATCTTTTCGTCCTTTTCTTTTCCCAGACAGCAACTTGGTGTTGACAAGCGTGTCTATCTGCTGGATCTCGTCAAACCCGGTTTCAAGTTCGTGCACAAATTGACGGATTGCTTCGAGGCATTTGGTCATGGAATCTGAATCAGCGGAACCTATGAAGGTGTTTTCCTGTAGAGCTAAGGCATGGCCCTTAGCAATAAGGTCTTCGAATTGAATGGCAACAGGTTCGGGATGACTTGTTGGTTTCAGTAAATCCCAATTCTTATGCAGCTCATTAGCCAATGGCAGTAGATCTTTGGCTGGATTGATGCCAAGTGCATCGCTGATCAATAGCGTTCGAGACCACGTTGGATCCAGTAGGAGTGAATCCAAGAACTTTTCAAATCTTTCCAGGAAGTCAACTTGGCTGGAGATTTCATCAAGGACCTCGAAATTCGGTGGAAGGCCCGCTTCTATAGAGTGTTCGGTGAGCAGTCGCCGAGCGAAGCCGTGCAGCGTTGAAATAGCTGCATCATCGAGTTTGGTCAGCGACAGATCCAATCTTTCTCGTGCCGCTGGTTCGGAGCAAGCGGCTAAGAGTTCTTCGAGGCGGGATCTCACGCGGTGTCGAAGTTCTGCAGCTGCTTTGTTTGTGAAGGTAATGACGGCCACGTCGTCAAGTGACACATCGTCAGAGGAGGTGACGAGGTTGATGACTCTGCCTACCAAGGCTTCCGTTTTTCCGCAGCCGGCACCCGCTTCTACAAACAAAGTCTCGTCATGATGAGACGCGATGGCGTCTCGCGCTCGTTGATCTGGGGGTATGACGTTGCTATTCATCGTCACCCTTTTCGTCGCTGGCAATGGCGCCTTCGCCTCGAAGTTGTATGTAAGGGTCAAGTGAATCCAGTAGTGACAGTGCCTTCCATTTCTCTTCTATTTCTCTGGTGCCGAGTTCGTCAGGGTCACAGAACACACATTTGCCAACGCCGGTCCATTTTGATGAAGAGGGCGTTGGTTTGGGAGGGAATAGACCACCTTCTATGCCATCAACGATGACGTCGATCGCTTCGTCGAAAGCATCGAGAACGTCCTGGCTTATCAGGTAACCCCTCGTCGCCCAACGTTGGGAGTCGCTGGTGAACCAATAGCTAGCGTGGACCTCGTCAGCGCCCTGGCTCAGATAGCTATTTGCTACGACAGCGTAGAGAGGGAGCTGAAGTTGGGAACCCCCCAACATGGGATCCTCGGGACTGAGTTTTTTGTAGCTATCGATTTTGCCGGTTTTGTAATCAACTACTACAAGAGTTCCAGCATCCGTCTTTTCGACACGATCAATACTGCCTCTGAAACTCACGGTTCGTCCAGATGGGAGCTCACGTTGAAGCGGCGGGAAATCGCCATCTGGTAAGCCGAATTTTAGTTCCGTGGCGACGACGGTTCCTCGTGGTTCTCTTTGGTGGTCGAATGTCAAGATCCCTACCAAATCGTTGAGTAGCTGCTCGCGATCTCGACTCCAGAACAGTGGTCTTCCCACAAGACCTTGAGTTTCCAGTTCTGCTGCGACTTCAATGCCGGTTTGTCTTATCGACAAAATATCGTCTTCGTTGTATTGCCGATCGGGACCGGGCGGGTTGCCCTTGGAAATTTGGTCGCGAAAGAAACGGTCAGCCGCCTCATGGATTAAAGAGCCGCGAACAAGAGGTGAAATGCGAAATTCGTGTCGAAAGGACTCCGGTTCGTCGACACCCAGGACGTAGCGCATGAAATAGCTGTGCGGGCAGTCAATCCACTGCTTCAGACGTGTGGGTGACAATACGTTGGTCCGAACCATTGTCGCGTCAACCAGGCCGCTGAGGTTGCCGTCGAACCGCGTGAAAGTACTGCTACTTCGACTGTTGATCAACTGTCGACCGGCTTCAAACGACGAGGTGTTATTCAACGAGACCGTTGCGAGGTCCTGACCTTCATCTCGGCCATCCAACAACGACACTAAGTCGAATTCCTGAGGTGATGTGGGAAAGTTTGAATTCCGAAGTCCAGAAATAAAAGATGGCTGATGCACCGCCCATGAGTGTTCTGGGTTGCTGAATGCTTCGTTGAGTGAAGGCGCTCCCATGAGCGAGGCCATTTGCTCCAGCCACCGTGCAGGGTAGTTCTCTTTGTGTTGACGTAGGTCGCCACGCGGAAATAGCAATGTGTTTGTGTTGGATGACGATAAGACAGCAAGGAACCGCCGGTGGTCATCGTTTGTGACGTCGCGTGATATCGAGAGCGCGCCATTGAGGTGGCCACGATCTTCGTCTGAGATGACACCATTCTTGCGGGGTGCCGACGGAAAAGTCCCTTCGGCTAATCCGAGAATGAACGTGTGTTCAAAATTGAGGCCCCAGGCTTGGCGTATATCACCGACAAAGACACCTTGACCCAGTTTCCCGATACGTTCGTTATGGTCTTGCAGTTGGGTTTCCAAGCTTCTGCGGAAAACGCTGAAAGTCGTATTTGGTTCAACCCGAGCCAGATTTTGTAACTGATCAAGAACCTGTTCGACTACCGCTAAGTCGCCTTTGTGGGGTCCAACCTGGTTATTTGGACCTAAATAGCGTTCGATGGCCTGCCTCAGCCAGGAGCAGAGACCCGCCCAATCGGTGGGCAAGCTTTCAGGGTTCACAATATGGTTGAGTTCAGTGACGAAAGTCACTAGCTCGTCAACTTCTTGTGCTCTTCTTTGATGACGACTTGCCTTCCAGTCGTCCCCGGTGCGAAGCCTTTCTTGCGCGGCGGTAGCTAGTAGTTGTTCTCTGTGCTGGGAGAGTTTTTCTGACCAGTCTTCTAATCCTGCACTCACTCCAGCAGCTACGGCTGCTTGGGACCAAGCAACCGAAGGAGTGGATAGGGGGTTGTTGACGTGCTGTCGTGTTCGAGAGCTGGAAAGAAAGTCGAGGACCGCGCTGACATTCATGTTCTTGTCTGGCAAGGCCAACAAACTCATGATGAAGCGGCCCAGCATCGAATCAGCCACTGTTCGCGACGAAACTCCGTTGAAGCAGATTGCTGATTCGTTGAGGTGTTCCTCGAGTAGCCGGGCATAGGGATTTCGGTGCGGATACAGAACCGCTATCTGACTAGCTGCAACTCCTTGATCGAGTAAACCGACTACAGATCGGATAGTGGTTCGAACTTCGTCATCGGGGTCACTAACTGAAATGACCGTACTGGCAGAAGTCGGAGTGACGTTTGAAGACGAAAGCTGTGCGCCGAAAAGATTAGCGACCCTGTTGGAGTCGCGATCTGCATTTTCGGCCCCGGTTAAGCCAATTAAAGCTGACAGGGAGCTGACCTCAGATAAACGAGAGAGAAACGCTATCTCCGTAGTAGCTAGCTGCTGGGGGAGAAATAGCACCAGCCTTCCGAAATCAGATATTTTTTGTTCAGACAGGTCCGTGGATCGAAAAAGATCGAACTCATCGAACCATTCGGCCTGGAGCAACTGTTTGGCAGCGTTATAAACCCGAACTACTTCACTACTTCTCTCTCCTAACGACGCGAGTACATTCAGATCATCGTCTTCTAGATCGCGAAGTTCGCGGTACACGCGAACTAGCTCCCGTTCCGTCGCCCCGTGGTGAGCAATCGGTTCGAAGATGCCAGGATCCTCAGTAAGTATTTGACGTATCGCGGCGCCAATGACAACACCGCGTATTGGTTGACGTCCTTGGGCTAAGAAGCTGTGACCAGCTACTGCTTCGGCAAGTCGGTACGAAGTTAAGAAATCTGTTCCAACCAGGCCCGTGCCAACCCACGATGTCGCCCCGTAATCACCGGTCGCTAGCTCTCTTCGCAGGGTAACTGCCACATAGTTACTGGGAACTATGACGCATACAGACGCGAACACATCCTGGAGTTTCGCGTCGTGAAGCAGTCGAGCCAGCTGCTCGTTAGCATCGCGACCGAAGCCGACTTCGCGAGCGTCAATCATGGCATCAACGATAGGGCTGGGGACTGACCTCGAAGTCTCATCCAACCGAGGCCTATGTGTCAGTCATCTTTGCAACCACCGGTGCCATGGCATCCACCTCGCCTTCATGGATGACCCAATAACTTGTGCCATACAACTCTCGGTATCGGTGAAGTTGGTCACAAACGTCGCTGATGGTTCCGGCCAGGACCATCGGGATAGTCCGTGCTTGCTCAGCGGAAAGGCCGAACATTGGGGCCATACCCTCAAACATCTCGTTTGCCTCTGAAGTGGTATTGGTTACTGCCGTCATAAATGTGTTCATCTGCAACTCAATTTCAGGAAACCGATCCCCGGCGGCTTCTTCAACCCAATTGCGACGCTCCAAAAATCTCTCCCCAAGAGCGGACAACGCTGTTTCGGGACCTACAGATCCGGCGTGGAGTGACGCGTTCAGGCCAACAATGTCGGCGCGCAAGGCCGCTTCTGTTAGAACTCGTTTCCCGCCTCCACCAACGATTATCGGTGGACCACCTGGCTGATGGGGAGATGGAGTGCCAGTTAAGCCACTGATCTCATAATGGCTGCCTCGAAAATCTAAAGGTTCTCCGGACCATAAACCTTGAACAACCTCAATGGCCTCAATCATTCGATCTATACGAACACCGGGTCTATCGAACCGGATACCCGCAGCTTCATAGTCGTCAGTCATCCAACCTGCACCGATGCCAAATTCGACTCGGCCGCCCGAAACGACATCAAGAGTTGCGATCTCTTTCGCGAGTGTTACTGGGTGTCGATAGTCAACGTCATACACCAGCGCTGCCACTCGCAGAGTGGTTGTCGCTTCGGCCGCCACCGTCAAAGCAACCGTTGGCGCCCATTGGTCATCAAAATGGTCGGGACAAAACACTGTGCTATAGCCCAGGTCCTCTATTTTGCGGACCGTTTCCCTGTACTCATCACCTGAAGTGGATGTTGAAAATTGAACGCCGAACCGAAACGGATGCATTCCCGCACCCTAACGTGGTTCGATGCCCCCTCTTGCTCCGAATGAATATCCACCAGCTCTGTTTTTGCCCCTAAACGGAGGGGTGGAATCGACTGAACTCACACGTGGACCCTGGAGTCACGGGGTGATGCATGGTGGTCCCATATGCGGATTACTTGCGTGGGCTATCGAAAAAAGACTCGACCGAGATGACCTTGCCTGTACTCGACTGACGGTCGAAATACTTTCCGGAGTACCCGTTGACAAATTGACGACGTCATCTGAGGTAGTTAAGAACGGTAAACAGACTGCAGTAGCCGAAGCATCTATATCCCACCAGGGGAAATTGTTAGCCAGAGCTACATCGCAGTGGCTCGCGCAGCCACAGCAGCTTGTTGTGAACTCAGAAGAAGTTCCAGAGATCCCCGCAGACCGAGCAGACCCCGGATCTCACCCCGATATGGAATACCCCCGACCCGGCTTTAACGCGGACGCTGTAGAACTACGAATACTGTCCGGCTCGACAGAAGAACCCGGTCCGGGCCGTATTTGGGCCCGCCTCGATCATCGGCTCGTAGCAGGTGAAGCACCTTCAATGTTTCAGCAAATAGCGACATTGTCTGATCTTGGAGCTGCTGTCGGATGGGAGCACTCTGATGATGACCAACCTTTTATAAACACCGATGTAACTCTTCAGTTGCTGAGACCACCTCAGAGTGAATGGGTTTTATTTGAATCCTATTCCCAACGCGTATCGAGCAATCTTGCGTGCTGTAGGACGACTCTGACGGATCTCAACGGTCCTCTTGGATGGGTATTGCAGAGCCAAATGGTCGCTCCTGAGACACTCCAATTTTGATTTGACGGTCCCTCACATAACCCCAGCGCTGTAGATCTGGATCAGGGAAGCTCGCCAACAGCACCGCTATCTATGAGGGTGTCGATCTCGGCGTCACTGTGGCCTGCATTAGCCAAAATTTCGCGAGTGTGCTGTCCCAACTTTGGGGCGGGCGCCTTAGGGCCAACTTCGGCGTCTACGAACCGCATGGGCGCCGATACTGTGCGATATGGGCCAATATCTTCGCTGTTAAGCGTTGGAAATAAGGACAAGGCCTCTGCTTGAGGGTCAGATGCAACCTCATGGAGCGCGAGCACGGGACCCCAAATAATCCCATTCGAGTCAAAGATTTCCCCCCACTGGTCCCGACTTTTGTGAGAAAGGGCGTCATCAATAGCAGCCACAATTTCTGGCATGTGTTGGAAGCGTCCTCGAATATCTTGAAACCTCTCATCGCTTAGAAGATCTTCGCGTTCGATGACCCGACACAATTTGGGCCAAGCACTCTCCTCAGGCATATTCAGAACAACCCATTTACCATCGCCGCATGGGTAGCGATTGGCGGTTGGAATGATCATGTTTTCTCTTGCCCGAGGACGAAGCGGAGCTCGGTCAACAGCAGTGATTGCGTAATCAGTCGCTTGAGTCCAAATAGCGGTCTCGTAAAGCGAGGTTTCGACAGTTTGAGGCTCTCCTGTTCGTTCAGCGAGCCGGAGAGCCGCCAAAATAGCCCCAACAAATGCCAGCCCGGTCGTGTGGTCACCTTGTGCAGGTCTAGCCATCGGCACCGTTCCCGTCTCACCTTCGCGCATCGCGTCATACAAACCCGAGCGACCAAAAAAGGCAGTGACGTCGTAGCCAGGCCTATGAGCTTCAGGCCCTCCCGTCCCGTAGCCGGTGAGGGTTGCATGCACAATTCGACTGTTGACCTTTCGTAGGGCAGAGGGATCCAGTCCGAATCTTTGTTGACGATGTTGCAACAGGTTGCACATGAATACATCAGCTGTAGCCACCAAAGCGAACACAACTTCCATCCCTGCTGCAGATTCCAGGTCGATAGCTATCGATCGTTTACCACGGTTGGAAACGTCAAACTGATAGTCGAAACTTTTCTTTTCCTCAGACACCTTGGCGGGCCGCCCCATGTCTCGCATCGGGTCGCCGGTTAATGGCTCTACCTTGATCACATTGGCTCCGAGGTCAGCGAGAATCGCTCCCGCGCTGGGAGACGCCATCCAGTTATCAATTTCGACAACAGTCACATCTTCCAATGGTGCAGCCAATGAATTACCTCCCAAACGTCTACGGGGAGACTAGTCAAATAAGCACTACAGCCTCAGAGTTGACGGTGTCCGAAATCATCGTGCCCCAAGGATGAAAGCTTCAACCAAGCAGTTCTCGTCGTTGGTCGTTACTCTGCTGACATGCAGATAAAAGACAAAGTTGCCATCGTGACCGGTGGGGGTAGTGGAATCGGCGAAGCGTTAGCGAAACGCTTTCATGACGAAGGTGCCGGTGGTGTGGTCGTAGTCGACCGGGACGGATCAAATGCTGAACGCGTAGCACAAACAATTGGCGCTACTGCAGTCGAACTAGATGTAACAGACGAAGCTGGAATCGTTGATCTCGTCAACCAGACAGTAAAGGACCATGGAACCCTCGACATTTTTGTCTCCAACGCGGGATACGTAACCCAGGGCGGAGTGGAAGCCGACAACGACGAAATTCAACGCATGTGGGAAGTCCATGTCATGTCTCACATATACGCAGCTCGAGCTTCAATTCCTGTGATGGTGGCAAACGGAGGCGGCTATTTACTAAACACGGCGTCAGCAGCGGGTCTTCTCACCCAATTGGGATCGATGCAATATTCGATCACTAAAGCGGCAGCCGTTTCATTGGGAGAGTTCTTGGCCATTACTTATGGAGAGCGAGGTATTCGAGTCTCGATGCTTTGCCCACAAGCCGTAGAAACCAATATTCTTGCCAATAGCCCTGACCGCCTAGACCAAGACAGAGGCACCCCAGGAAGCGCGGCAGGTGATGGTGTCCTCACAGCGGAACAGCTAGCCGACACTGTTATTGGGTGCATGACTGAAGAACGGTTTCTTGTGTTGCCGCACCCTGAAGTTCAGACATATAGAGAACGAAAAGCTAACGATGTCGACCGCTGGATCAGCGGGATGCAGCGCTTCCAAAGCCAACTTTTCGCTGACAGTGATTTCACGCCGGCAGATTGGCTATTGAGCTAACAATGAGCAGCGTCCCCCTCGAAGGTGACTTCGATACAGATATTTCACACTTACAAAAGCTCCATCAGCGGGAATACGAAATTCGCTCCTACGTGAAAACACCCGAAACGATTCTGATTAGAGGGAGGGTAAAAGACACAAAACCGCCCGGCGTCTACTTCGATGATGACCCGAACCCGTTAGAGATTCACAAAATGGTGATCGATTTGATCATCGAGTTCCCTGACTTGGTGATAACTGACACCAATGTGCGGATGGAAACCCACCCGCACGGATATTGCCCCAGCATTGTTGACCACTACCGGGAATTGATTGGCCTCTCCATAGCCCGCGGATTCACCCACAAGGTGAGGGAATTATTTGGGGGACCGAAAGGCTGCGCTCACACCACGGCACTTCTTCAAGCGATGGCGCCCGTAGCTGTTCAATCCATATGGTCGATGCGGGTCCTGTCACCGACTGAACAAATGATTGCACCACCACTAGCTGGGGAGGCCACGCCGGAAGAAATTCGAGCCCGGATGGCTTTCAACCTCAACACCTGCCACATATGGTCTGACCCAGGACCGATGTTCGACGCGATCGACCGTGGTGAAGAGGTTGATCCACCCTTATGGGCAGTCAAGCGAGCGGACGAACTTGGTCAATCCTTAGTTTCTTGGCGAGAACGGATGTCAGGCCGATCACCCACCAACCCCTCCAACTGAACTAGTTGTTCCTCGAGATCGGAGAGCCCACGCACGACCGAGGTAACTTGACGATTACTGGGTTGCATCTTCGACTTAGGTTGGCGCCGCTCGAAGAGATGCATGAAGCCCTTCCCTTTAGTTATATATGCCGTTGCAAGAAGAAGAGCCGCATAAATAAAGCCTTCCGACTTCACCAAACCAACCCAGCCGTATTCGACTACCCAATTGCGGTCAATTAGCCACACCGGTAAGAAGATCAAAATGATCGCGCCAGGGATCGCCGAAATAAGTCGGGAACCTCCAAAGGCCATTGCCAAGGCAAACATCTTGATTGAAAGTTCTTCTGGGAAATGGGTGTAGTCATTGAAGTTGGTCGGAATCATCAATAGACCACCAGCGAGCCCAGCCATGCCTCCACTCAAAGCAACCCCGTAAAGTCTGAGTCGATACACCGGAATACCGAACGCGCGCGCAGCCTCAGGCTGATCTCGGCTCGCAATAAATGCACGCCCGATCGGCCCACGCAATAAACCCTGAACGAAGAAAAGAGTCACCGACGCGTATGCGGCAACAAGGAAAAATTCCCAAATGTGTTCGTCGTTCTCCGCGATCCCTGTCCAAGAGGGCGCTACGAAACCACCATTCAAGGTCACGGGTAAATTCCCGTCGACCTGTCTGAGGATGATGGGGTAGGCGACGGCCAGTGAGAGAGTAAGGAGAGCCAAATACGCTTTTGGTAGACGTAGAGAAGGAATAGCAACTACAGCGCCAACCAATGTTCCGGCCAAAAGTCCAGCGAGGGGCATCCACAGCACTGGTGCCCCAAAATCGTTTACTACGTGCAACGCGGCATAGGCACCAACACCGACGAACGCCCCCTGCCCCAATGAAAGAAGACCCAGATAATGGGTCAATACCACTAACCCGGCGAAGGCAAGTGACAAAGCAACGACGTTGGAGAGGTCGGTAACGATTTTGGGCGTCGCGAAAAACGCGACCCGGAGACACACAGCAATAAAAGCCGTGGACACAATGATCCAAGCTGCGCGCTTCACCGAAGAAGTCTGCGATCCCTGCGCCGTCATCGTTGTTGCCATGCTTCTGTTCGAGGCATCAGACCCGAGGGTCTCACAAACAACACAATGATTAATACCAACAAGGCCCAAACCAGGGTGACTTGACTGTCCACAAAGCTTACGTACCCGCCAAGCATCGTCTCAAGGAAAGCAAACAAGTACCCACCCACAAAAGCAAGAACTGGGCTACGTAACCCCCCTAGGGTCGCGGCCGCAAGGCCGAACACCAGTAGGCGACCCATCATGTCAGGTCGAACATTGATCTCACCGGCGATGAGCCCTCCAGCTAATGCCCCGATCCCAGCAGCCAACGCCCACCCGAGCATAAGAACTCGACTCACCCTGATACCCACCAAGAGTGAACCTGTGCGATTAGATGTGACAGCCCTGAACGCCAGACCAGCCTTTGTTCGCCGTTGCAACACCGCCAATAGGCCCAACACAGCGATCATGGTCAACGTGATCCCAACGCTGTCATGCCACAGACGCGCGCCTCCGATATCCCAACGATCTTCGACCGTTTGAGGGAATGGAGATCCTAAAAACATCGTCCGTCCACCCCATTGTTTGCGAACGAAAGCCCCCAAAAGCAGATACACACCTAACGTCGCGCCCACGGCAGCCACAGGGTCAGCACTAATAGGCCGAATAATCACCCGCTCAGTGAAAGCCCCGATCACCATAGAAATAGCTACCGCCCCGAGAATTGCTGCCCATACCGGCCAAGCCGCGCCTATCAGGTCAGTGTTGGACGAAAATTTCATATACGGGCTGGGACCCGTAGCAAGAACCAAAGCGATATAGGTGGAGAACATTGCGAGCTGACCCTGGGCAAGATTCAAAATGCCGGTCGAACGAAACACCATGGAAATGGCGACGGCCAGAGCCGCGTACGCGGAGCCATTAGCCAGAGAATCAAAAGTTCGTTGCAAGAACAGCGACATACATCACGAAGTTTGTCACTCTCGAACGCCAGAAGCATCAACTAACTGGCCATACTCAAATCAAGAGTTCATGTCAGGATGTTTCACGTGACCACAAGCCGCTACCTCGCCGACTACGCGATCACCTGCGACAGTGACTTTTCGCTTCTCACTGATGTCGCGATAGATGTAACAGATGGACGAATCTCATGGATAGGTAAAGAGACTGACGCACCGTCCCATCCTGGGCCTACAACCAAATTAGGGGGCTTAGTGATGCCGGGGCTAGTCAACAGTCATGCCCACACCCCGATGACCTTGGTGCGTGGTGCAGGTGACGGACTTCCTCTGATGGACTGGTTGACCAAAGTCATGTGGCCACGCGAAGGCCAGATGACACCCGAAGATGCCCTATGGGGAATGAGGCTCGGGGCTGCCGAGATGCTCCTAGCAGGAGTAACTAGTACCTGCGAAATGTACCTATTCGAAGAAGCGGTTGTTGAAGCAGCAAACGAAGTTGGAATCCGGTTAGCGATGACGCCTGGAATAATCTCCGCCCTTCACGGAGACAGCTTTGGCGCCACCGAGAACCGAATAACCGACATCGCAGAATTTCACTCTCAATATCATGACCCTGACTCCCTGATCACCATCGGCTTCGGGCCACACTCCGCCTACGACCTGCCATTAGAACTATGTTCCGAAATTGCCGAGGCAGCACGTGATCTGCAAGCCCTTCTTCACATTCATGTTTGCGAAACGAAAACCGAGGGCGCCGAGCTAGAAGCCCAAAATGGAGATGAATCGACCGTCCAACTATTAGCCAACCATGGAGTCCTAGACGGCCGGGTGCTAGCGGCTCACAGTGTTTGGCTAAACGACTCCGACATCGAAACCTACGCACAGAAAGGTGTCCGGGTAGCACACTGCCCGGTAAGCAACATGAAGCTTGCATCGGGAACGGCGCCGATTCAGGCAATGCGTGCGAAAGGAATCGACGTTGGTTTAGCCACCGACGGACCAGCATCAAACGACGACCTTGACCTTTGGCAAGAAATAAAATTTGCTCCTCTGCTTGCCCGTGTAACGACGTTAGATGCGTCATCGATGACGCCACAAGATGCTTTGACAATGGCCACCGTCGAAGGATCCCGAGCAATAGGCAACGACGACACCGGAACACTTCAGGTCGGGTCGAAAGCCGACTTCATCCGGCTCGACCTCGACGACCCAACATTTGTCCCGGTTACCAACAACGACGAACTCATCGCCCACGTCGCCTGGGCTGGTAGTGGTCGACACGTAACCGATGTATGGGTCGGCGGCACACAAGTCGTTGCTAACCGACAACTCACAAATTTTGACCTTGAACAAGCCCTACAGCAAGTGCAAAGCCGCGGCCAACGACTCGCTCAAGACTCAGGCACTTAACCCCGCGGCGCGACAACAGACCTTAAGTTCACCCATGAGCATCAACGCGCGTGCAACGATGGCCACATGATTGGGATCATCGCAGGCAGCGGCTACTACGAACTTCCAGGCCTACTCCAACGAAAAGACGAACTCTTCACCAATGAATATGGGCAGGCCACCGTCTCAACAGGGATCTGGGACAACGCCGCCGTCGCATTCGTAGCCCGACACGGAGGCGATCACTCGATACCCCCCAATGCAATCAACTATCGAGCAAATATCAGAGCACTAGCTGACCTCGGGGTCGGATCAGTGTTCGCCGTCAACGTAGTCGGATCGATGGTTCCCCAACACGGCTCAGGATCACTCTTCGTACTCGACGATTTCATCGAATTCACACAAGGTCGACAATGCACCTTCTTCGATCGCCCCGGCGAAGTAACGCACACAGATATGACCTCAATTTACGACCCTGAGCTCCGATCGATCCTCATACGCGCCGCCGAACTTGAAGGCCAAGAAGTTACCAAGACAGCGACGTATGTCTGTACCAACGGTCCAAGGTTTGAAACGCCAGCAGAAATTCGTATGTTCACCCAGCTAGGAGCCCACGTAGTTGGAATGACCGGTTACCCAGAAGTTGCACTAGCCCGAGAAGCAGGTCTGCGGTATGCCTCGATCGCCGTCGTATCCAACCTCGCCGCAGGCATAACAGACGACGTCATAGAAGAAAAAGAAATCTGGCAAGCGCTAGAAGCAACCAAAGACCCCGTATTCCGCATCCTTAAGCGAGCTACCCAGCTAAGCACTTCCGGTGAATGTTGAAACACACCTCGATATCCGCGGCTGACCTAATCTCACCTGACCCCCACCCGTTCAAATGGCGAATGGGCGTCAAGCCACTCGACCTCGATCACTGGCTACTCGTCGACCAAGAACGCGACACCGACCTAGACGAGATTGGACGACTTATCGACGCTCACCGAGACGAAATCATTTACTGCGAACCAACCGCCCACGAAGGCTGCGAAGAGCTGTCAACCGAAGTCCTCCAACACCTCCAGCAAATACCCGATCTTGAGACACTCAAGATTGACCAACAGCAAGATAGAGCTCCGATAGAAGCCATTCGGCGCGTCGTCCAGGAAGACCTTTGCCTTTTAGAAAGACGACCCGAAGGGTGGACGATGACCGCATGCGCAGTCGCGATACCAACGCAATGGGATGTGCCTTCAAAGTACGGAAAGACCCTTGATGTCATCCATGAGCCAGTACCCCGATACGACACCGACTTATCTCAACCAATGGGCACCTTCTTTGACCGGCTACGACCCGAAGCACCAGTCTGGAGAGCCAACCGCACCCTCACCGATGACCCAAGCCTGAGATTGGCACCTCAACGGCGCCACCACCCCATGCGAGATGACATCACCATCAACAATGTGGCTGATCGAGTATGGCTACGCGTCGAATATCAGACGCTTCGGCGCCTACCTCGAAGCGACGTGATCATCTTCACAATCAGAATTCTCAGACAAAAGATTGCTTCGGTAGCAGACCATCCAGAAACATTGACCCAACTTGTGAGTTCCTTGGCGAAAATGCCGAGCGATGTCCGCGGCTACAAAGACAGCACTTGGCGCCACGCCCAGCTGATAAGGGAATGGGCCCTCTCCACAGGTCAGGTAACGAAAGAAAAACTCACCGAAAACTAACGAACGTTCGTGTGTATACTTTAAGTATGCGGACATGGCACGACATGGACGAATTCGAAGCATTTCTAGACGCCGGAGGCATCGTCGAACCCAACGACGACATCCCGGAACGCTACCGACACGCCGTTTTCCGCTTCATCGAACTCCACGCAAACAGTGAATATATGGGCGGACTCACTGAAAGAGACTGGATCCCCAAAGCCCCGGGGATGCATCGAAAATTGACAGCGCTCGCCAAAAGCCAAGACGAAATAGGCCATGCCCATCTCCTCTACATGGTTGCAGCTGATCTGGAGGTCAAGACCCGTGAAGAAATGATGGTCGACCTACTCGAAGGACGAACACACTTTCACAACGTCTTTCACTATCGCGTGCATAGCTGGGCTGACCAGATAGCAGTGGCTTACTTAGTCGACGCGGCTGCCCTCGCGAGCCAACAAGCCGTTTTCAAAAATTGTTCATACGGTCCATACAAGAGAATCCTCCGCCGGGTGATCGCAGAAGAAGGATTCCATATGCGCAACGGTGAAGAAATGATGCTGTTGATGGCACATGGAACAAACACTCAACACGAAATGATGCAAGAAGCAATCAACCGATGGTGGCTACCAGCAGTACAACTATTCGGCCCTGACTCCCGGCCAGATGATGAATTGCTGAGATGGCACATCAAATCAGAACGAAACGAAGACTTAAGAGACCGCTACGTCCAAAAGTTCGTGCCCCAACTATTAAACGGAGGCTTCACCATCCCAGACCCCGGTCTGAGGAAAGACCCTGATGACGGCAAGTGGAAAATCAGTGAGATTGACTGGGAACCTCTCAAAAAAACGATGCGGAATGGTGGCCCCGACAGTGCGCGCCGAATTGCTGATGCCCGAAGTGCCTGGGAGAACGCTGATTGGGTCCGAACAGCACTTGATGCCGCAGCAAAGGCACATACATGACCATCACAAAATCAACCCTTAACGCGGTGCGCTCCGCCGTCGCTTTAGTAAAAGACCCGGAGTACCCAGATCTCAATATCCAACAGCTAGGAATCCTCGAAGACGTAGTTATTGACGCCTCATCTATCCGCGTTGACCTTGTCCCCACGATTCTCGGATGCCCTGCCTTAGACACCATTGAACAAGACGTGTTAGCAGCAGCTCGAGCACTCGGGTACGAAGTAACCGTCAGATTTTGTCACTCGCCAGCATGGACACCGGATCGCATAAGCGACGACGCTAAAAAAATCTTGGCACACGAGTACACCATCGCCATAACCCCCCGAACCGGAAACACAGAATGCCCATTATGTGGGCACACCTCCTTAGAAAAAAGGAGTGATGTCGGCCCAACGGCGTGTAGGTCTGTGCACTGGTGCCCGAACTGCCGCAACCCAATAGAAGTCGTGCGCTCCAGAAAGGCACAGGACCAGTGACGCGACGAAACAGAGCCGACGTCATCGCCGCTGCACGGGTCTTGTTCGCCGATCAAGGCTTCCACGGAACATCAATGCGAGACCTAGGCAAGGAACTCGGCATTCGCGGCTCCTCCCTCTACAGCCATGTGGTTTCCAAAGACGAACTATTGGTGGACGTGGTGCGAGAAGCAGCATCACGCTTCCAAGCACTTGCCGATGAGGTAAACGGCATGTCGGGGACAGCCACACAAAAATTATCCAGACTTGTCCAAGGGCACCTCCGAATCCTTGTGGAAGACCCTCACCAAGCACAAACCTTCCTTAATGAGATCCGATTCCTCCCTGAATCTGAACGAGAGGAGACAGTCGCGATGTTTGACCTTTACCAGCAGACTTTTCGCGAAGTTATTGAAACAGGTTGCATTGGTCACGAATTTCGACCCGATCTAGATGTCCCGTTGACAGCCAACCTAATTCTCTCGCTATTGAACGGCACAACAAGATGGTTCAACTCAGATGGGATCTTGGACACCGAGACACTGGGGGATGAAATCCATCAGCTCCTTACGGGCGGACTCGGCCCCGTATCAAAGGCTGACCTGACATGAAAACCTACGAAGTATTCCTAAAAAAGGAAGGCAAAGATCCATTCAGCCACGCAGGATCAGTCGACGCACCCGATGACGAACTAGCACGGACCTACGCGCGTGAAGCCTACGGTCGACGCAGCGAAGGAGATCAAATGTGGGTTGTCCCTCGCAGCGACATCCTCATCGCTGACGAAACGGAACTTAAACTGGCCGACCGAAACCACAGACACAATGACGGTCAGTTACTAGCTGAGCTTCGTCGCACCACCTCAAGCGGCGAAAGTTAACCAGATGGTCCCAACCGAAGAAGCCCACGAACTTGTTCTTGCTTTCGCCGATGATGAACTATGCATAGGACAAAATCACTCGTGGTGGATCGCCATCGGGCCGTTCCTAGAAGAGGACCTAGCATTCACATCAATCGCCCAAGATGAACTTGGTCATGCACGAGCCCTATATTCGCTCCTCTCAGATGACATAGACCATCTGGCATATGGCAGAACCCCTTCGGAATACCGGTCTGCGCACATCGCCGAGTTCCTCTGCCACGACTGGTCCTGGGCATTAGTTCGGCACGTACTTCACGACATAGGCGAACAGATCCGCTGGTCCGCTATGACTGATTCAAGCTGGAAAGAACTCGCTAACACGGCTCAACGAGCCCTTGCTGAAGAAAATTTCCACCTACAACATGGCTTGTCGCTGATACGTCGGTTACTTTCCAACGAAGACGGCCGCCGACACCTAGAACCCGCAATCCTAGAACTCGCACCCTACGGGAGGGAGTACTTCGCTGACTCCGGCCATGGGCTGGTCGACCAAGGGGTGCTGACAATGTCAATGGCCGACCAAGAGCAAGAGTGGGTGAAGCAAGTCTCGGATTTGTTTGATGAATTCGACGTCCCCGTCGATCTAAACGTCGAAACCCCAGCTTCCGGCCGATCCGGAATTCGGTCGGAAGATTTCGCAGCGCTCCACGACGAAATGACCGCAGTAATCCGGATTGACCCGAAGGCTCAATGGTGATTAGGTCGCTAAAGCTTGGATCTCACGCCAAACCTTTTCTGGAGTGAGCGGCATATCCAAATGTCGAACTCCTAAATGGCTCAACGCATCAATAACTGCGTTTTGAATCGCTGGAGTTGCTCCAACCGTTCCAGATTCGCCGATGCCCTTCGCTCCGAGAGGATTGATGTGAGTAGGAGTTTCGAGAACAACCCGCTCAAACATCGGTAACTCCGTTGCTGAAATAACCGGGTAATCAGCAAAGTTGGTAGTAAGAGGATTCCCATATTCGTCGTACCGAAACTCTTCTACTAGAGCCTGAGCCGCGCCTTGTGCGAGGCCGCCATGAACTTGACCGTCAGCAAGCAACGGATTCAAGATCACACCAGCATCGTCGCACGCGATTAACCGCTGCAATTCAACAGCACCAGTTTCAATATCTAGCTCTATCAAAGCAACGTGCGTGCCGAAGGGGAAAGTAGGACCTTCGGAGTCGAAGACCTCCTCGGCATGCAAAAGACGAGGACCATCAGTCTGAGTTTCGGCGAACTCGGCTATGTCTTGCCAGGAAACCCCGATAGACGGTGTCCCAACTACATGGAAGAGACCACTATCTGTGTTCAGAGACAAGTCTTCTTCCGACGCTTCTAACAAGTCCGCTGCGATCTTTTTTGCTCGATCGACTAGCAACGCTGACGATTCCCATATAGCGGTGCCGGCTAGCTGCACTGAACGCGAACCGCCAGTGATACTTCCTTGAGGGATTTCGTCGGTGTCGCCGTGCACTACTTCAATATCGTCCATTGGGACTCCGGTAGCGTCGGCAATGAGCATTGCCCAGGCGGTGTGGTGTCCTTGACCGTAAGGAGACGACCCGGTCCTAGCTAGGAGTTTGCCTCCACTGAGTAGTTCCACTCCTCCGTACTCTGAGCGGCCCGCACCAGCGGTGCGTTCCACGTAACTTGCCACTCCGATACCTAAGAGGCGCGTCTCCTTATTCAACCGACGACGTGCTTGTTCGGTTCTGAGACCCTCATAGTTACTGGCGACGAGAGCAGCATCGAGACTCGCTTCGTATTCGCCACTGTCATAAGCCGACCCAGTTTTTGTCACCAAAGGAAAACTCTGAGGACTTAGAAAGTTACGGCGACGGACCTCCGTTGGGTCCATACCGATTTCCAAAGCGAATGCATCGACCGCTCTCTCGATAGCAGCCGCCGCTTCAGGTCGACCGGC